>Ga0209427_10000211_pt1 | contig 58309 bp, 76 predicted proteins | sample DeeMarSWOR136_30_FD_187465 | JGI IMG/M metagenome (GOLD analysis project Ga0209427, IMG submission 187465) | Marine sediment microbial communities from White Oak River estuary, North Carolina - WOR-1-36_30 (SPAdes) (version 2) | ecosystem: Environmental > Aquatic > Marine > Intertidal zone >...
GTGAAAAGCCACCCGGCGAACCAGAAAGCCCCGAAAAATCCACCTGAATTCTTCATTATTCCCCTACCTTTTCTTCCCTTTCTCGTTTACTGTTCCCGCCCATCCGCCCCATCCACCTCACCCCCTGGCCCCCTCTCCTTGATAGGAGAGGGGGAGGGTTTAGTTGGAGGGACGGAGTCCGTCCAAACCTCCCTTCATAACCGGGGCTTCGCCCCTCTCAGGCTACCCGTTTACCACTTCAATAAATTTATGTTGTTAATATCAATGTCAGCCAGGCCGCGGAAGATAGCCAGGATAATGGCGAGTCCTACGGCTACCTCGGCGGCGGCGACGACCATAACGAAGATGGCGAAGACCTGACCGGTCAGCAGTGCCGGCACAATATAGCTGGAGAAGGCGATAAGGCTGATATTCACGGCATTGAGCATCAACTCGATGCACATCAGGATAATCACGGCGTTCTTCTTGGTCAGCGCGCCGTAAAGGCCGATGCAGAAAAGCACCGCCGACAGTACCAGATAATGTTCCAGACCGATGGTCACTTGTCCTTCTCCCTTGCGATAACGATAGCGCCCAGTATCGCCGCCAGTATCAGCGTCGCCGCAATCTCCACCGGCAGGATGAATCCCTGCTGGCTGAATAATTTGGTAGCCAGGGGCATGGTGGTCGGTGTCATGGGTGATTCCGCGGATATCTGCCAGGGGCTGGCGGTCACCGTGTATATCATCAGCCCCAGCAGGACCGCGGCGACGACGAAAGCGGGAATTCTCATTTTAAGGTTGGACGGGCTGCCGTGGGTAACCTCCCGCGTCATCATGATAGCCAGAATAATCAGCACCGATATGGCGCCGACGTATACCAGAATCTGTACCGCCGCTAGGAAATCGGCGCTTAAAGTAAGGTAGAGACCTGCCACGGTAACGAAGCAGAGCACCAGCGAAAGGGCGGCGCGGAAGATATTGCGCAGGTACACCACGCCCAGGGCGGCGATGACGACGATTACCGCCATAATCCAGAATGCCGCTGCCAGTCCCATTAATTCCCCTTCTCCGTTATTTTATCCACGAGCAGAGTCTGCCTGGGTAATTTTTCGGCGATTTCCGGGTGGAAATAGCCGCTGGCGGGCCTTTCCGGCGATTCCAGCAGGGCGTCGTCCGATTGCACCAGGTCGCCGCGGCGGTACTGCGCCCGTTCGAAGGAATAGCCCATAAACAGGGCGTCGTAGGGGCATGCCTCGACGCAGAGGCCGCACTGGATGCAGTAGCCGGTATCCACGCGGTACGTCTCCACCTCGTATTTGTTGTCCGCCATATTGGTGGACGTGACTATTTCTATAGCGCCCTGGGGACAGGACTTGGCGCAGGTGGCGCAGCCGGTGCATTTTTCACGACTCCAGATAAGCTCGTTGCCGCGTATCCGGCGCGATACGTTAAGCCTCTGCCGGGGGTACTGGTTGACCGTCGGGTGACGTATCAGGTGCAGGAGGGTCACCGTCAGGCCCTTCAGCATGCCCAGTCCGTAGCGCTCAAACTTCAAGTCGACCCCATCCTAATTTAAAGAATTTCGACCATAATAATACGAGTACTACCATAATAACTATGTTGATAATGACCATCACCCAGGGTAAAGCATCCGGCCAGGCAAGTACCTGTATGGCGGTAATGAAGAGGTTGATAAGCGCCAGCGGGAAAAGGAACTTCCATGCCAGAGCCATAAGCTGGTCGATGCGTACGCGCGGCAGCGTGGTCCTGGTCCAGACCATGACGAAGAAAACGATGAGCGTCTTGACGAGGAACCAGAGCCAGGGGGGCAGTCCCGGGCCGCGCCAGCCGCTGAGGAAGAGGGTGGTGATGATGGCGGAGAAGGCGATTGCCTCGGCGTACTCCACCAGGTAAAACATGGCGAACTTCATGCCGGAATACTCGGTATGAAAGCCAGCCACAATCTCGGAATCGGCTTCCATGAGGTCGAAAGGACTGCGGTTAATCTCGGCACAGGCCGCGATGAAGAAGAGCAGGAAGCCGAGCGGCTGCAATAAGATAAAGGGGATATCCTGGGCGAGGACAATCTGGTTCATGGAGAGCGACCCGGCGACGAGCACCACGCCGACGATAGCCAGGACCAGGGGTATCTCGTAGCTGACTACGGCGGCGACGTTGCGCATGGCGCCGAGCAGGGAGTACTTATTGCTGGAGCCCCAGCCCGCCATGAAAACGCCCACGGTGGCGACGGAACTCACCGCCACTATGAAAAGTATGCCGATGTTAAGGTCGGCAAGCAGGGCGCCGTTCTGGAACGGTACCACCGTCAGAATCAGCAGCACCGGGACAAAGGCAACGACCGGCGCCAGCCAGTGCACCAGCTTATCGGCGGCATCGGGGACGATGTTTTCCTTTATTAAAACTTTAAGGGCATCCGCCACCGGCTGGAATAAGCCGAAAGGTCCGGTGCGGTTGGGACCGAGGCGCGACTGCATTCTGCCCAGGGCGCGGCGCTCGATGTAGATAGCGCCGATGACCATCGAAAGAATGAAAACGATAATAACCACGGTAAAGAAAAGCCAGTGCCACCAGTAGCCTCCGGGCCAGTCCGGCGGCGTTACCTGCATGGGCAGGCGGGTCATTACCAGGTCAGGTACAGCCACTATCTATCAACCTCTCCCATAGTAATATCAATACTGCCGAAGATAATAATCAGGTCGGCGACCTTCCAGCCCTTGACCATCTGGCGCAGGGCGGTGAGGTTAATCAGGCTGGTGGGACGCACGTGGCAGCGGTAGGGGGCGATGGAGTTATCCGAAGCAATATAGAAACCGAGTTCGCCCTTGGGTCCCTCGATATGACCGTAGGCATCGCCGGCCGGAGGACGGATAACGTGAGGGACTTCGGCTCTGACGGAGCCGGCGGGAATAGTTTTTATAGCCTGCTCGAGGATGCGCAGGCTCTGGCGCATCTCTTCGATGCGGACGCGGTAGCGGTCATAGCAGTCGCCGGTCTCGCCGGTAGGAATATCGAACTCGAAGCGGTCGTAAACTGAATAGGGGTCGTTCTTACGCAGGTCCCAGTTGATGCCGCTGGCGCGGGCTACCGGTCCGCTGATGCCGCAGTTGATAGCCGTTTCTTTCGGTAGTATCCCAACGCCCTTGGCACGGGCTAACAGGATCTCGTTCTGCTTCAGGAAGAAATCGTACTCGTCGAGGAAAGGTTTCAGGTACGTCACCAGCTTCTCTACCGCCGGCAGGAACTCGTCCGGGATGTCCTGGCTGACGCCGCCGATACGGATATAATTGTGCATGAGCCGCTGTCCGCAGAGCATTTCCAGGAGGTCATAGATTTTCTCGCGCTCGCGCCAGAGATAGAAGAACGGGGTACCCAGGGCGCCGGCATCGTTTAACATGGCGCCGACGGCGAGGCAGTGGTTGCCGAACCGTTGCAGCTCGGCGATGATGACGCGTATGTATTCGGCGCGCTCCGGCACTTTAATTCCCGCCAGCTTTTCCACAGCGGAGCAGTATGCCAGGTTATTGGTCATAGAGTTAACGTAGTCCAGGCGGTCGGTAAGGGGTATGCAGCCGGTAAAGGTGCGTTCCTCCATCAGCTTCTCGATGCCGCGGTGGAGGTAGCCGAAAATCGGCTCAATATCGAATACCACCTCACCATCGAGCGTCACCCTCATGCGGTAAACGCCGTGGGTGCTGGGGTGCGCCGGGCCCATATTCAGCACGAAAGGCTCGGTTTTCAGTTGAAACTCCTGGGTGGTCGTCACTGGTTAAAGTCCTTTCGCAGGGGATGTCCCGGAAAGCCGTCCCAGAGGAGGATGCGTTTCAGGTTGGGATGGCCATCGAACCTGATGCCCATGAGGTCGTAAACCTCGCGTTCCTGAAAGTCGGCACCCTGCCACAGCGGCACGACCGAGGGTACCGAGGGTTTCTCGCGGTCATAGGTGCGCGTCTTGACGACCAGCGAGTGGTTGTGTTCCAGCGATGTTAGTTGGTAAACGACCTCGTAATATGTATAATAATCGACGGCGGTAACGTAATTGAAATATTCTAGTTTCAGGTCTTCGGCATCCCTTAGATGAGACATCACGTCAAGCAGCGCCTCCGGTTTGACCAGTACGCTGTCCTTCCCGGCTTCTTCGAGGCTTTCCGGGAATTTTTCGGTTAGTTTTTCGACGATGTCTTTAGCTGGCAGGGCTACCGTCATTCCTGAGTACCTTTCTGTTTCTTAATAAATCCGGGTATACCGGGCAGGTCCAGTTCCGACGGGTCCGGTAAAGCCGGTTCCCGGCCGATTTTCTTCTGCAGCATTTGAATGCCGTAAATCAACGCCTCCGGGCGGGGCGGGCAGCCGGGTACGTAGACATCCACCGGGACGATTTTGTTGTAGCCCGGAACGACGTTGTAGGACGAGCGGAAAATGCCGCCGCTGATGCCGCAGGCGCCCATGGCAATCACCCATTTGGGTTCCGCCATCTGGTCGTAAATCCTTTTGACGACCGGCGCCATTTTCCAGGTGAGGGTTCCCGCCGTAATCAGGAGGTCGGCCTGGCGGGGGGAAGCCCGCATGATTTCCATGCCGAAGCGGGCGACGTCGAAGCGGGGACCCAGTGTCGCCATCCATTCCAGACCGCAGCAGGCGGGGTAACATACGGCGGGCCAGAGGGAGGAACGTCTCGCCCAGTCAAGCACCCAGTCGATAGTAGTAACGACGATATTTCGCTTCACTTCCTCTTCCAGCCAGCCGTCGGGGTCGGGAATCGTTTCACGGGCGCTGGCTTTCAGATCCGCAATTATCTTGCCTTCGTGCCGGTCAAGTTCCGAGGACGTGTAAATATATTCTTTATCGCTGCCTACTTCCATTCAAGGACCTTCTTCTTCCAGGCGTAGAGATAGCCGATGAAGATGATAGCCACGAGAATCAAGACGACATAGAGGCTGAACGCGCCGAGCTGACGCAGCTGAACCGCCCAGGGGTAGAGAAAGACGACGAGGACATCAAGGGCGAGGAAGACAAGGGCGTAGAAATAATAGCGGAAGTTGAACTGCACCCAGGTCTTACCGATGGTCTCCATGCCGCACTCGAAGATGGAGTTCTTGACGGGGTTGGGATTAGAGGGGATGATTTTGAGAATCCGGAGAACAATGGGAATAATGACCATTAAAAGGGTGAAAAGTACGGCGACGACAAAAAACAGCCCTATTAACCCGTAGTTTGCTAGCAAGTGTTCCCCTGACTACTAATATCGCTGAAAAGCGTTAACGCCCGATAGTACTTTCTATATCGATGCATACGGGCTTCAAGTTCTGCGGTAGTATACCATACCTTTTTTAAGAAATGCAACAGTTGAAAACGGGGATTACTGAGAGCCGCATTTACTTTTCAGGAGTGCATCGATTTCGTCAAGGTGCATATCGCGGCGGATGGACCCGTAGAGTCTTGTCTCGTCGTTAAGACGTTCGATTTCAGTTATCATTTCATTCACCCTTGTTCATTTCATAAATCCAGGAATACGAACCGATACGACATGGCTGGGGGCATAAATACGCCAAACCTATCAACAAAGAGGTGGGCTTGAAACAGAAGAACACCCTGAAGTAACTATATGGTATTATACAGTTGCCAGATTATTTCATGAGAATATTCTGCTACTTCACAAACTGGAAAAAGGAGGTGTGTTTATGGAGTGGAAAGACATAATAACACAGAGTTTCGACAGAACACAGGCGGCACTAGAGCGTACACTTAAAGGACTTGCTCAGGAAGATTTGAACTGGCAACCAAAACCTGACTGTAACAGTATTGGTTGGATAACCTGGCATGTTACCCGGTTTCTGGATATGGGGTTTAGTACCCTTACCGGCGAGGAACAGCTCTGGATTAAGGATAGATGGTGTGACAAATTTAACCGACCCGCTGATCCTGCCGATACCGGGGGTCGTAATACTCCGGAGCAAGTCGCCGCGTTTAAGAGCCCGGACACAGATACACTGATTGGATATTATCGTGCGGCGTTGGAAAAAGTCCATAAATACCTCAGCACACTTAGCAGTTCTGACCTCGACCGAAAAATTGATGACAAATGGACTCAGATTTTCCCAACCCACGGATCACGCATTAGTGCTGCTATTGGTGAATTACAGCAACATATAGGTCAAATAGGTTATATACGTGGCTTGCTTCAAGGGCATGGGTGGGTGGAAATTAATCAATAATAACCCAAGATTTTCCGATAAAACATCCGGTAAATAGTCTTGAATACATAGAAAAGCTCTTTTGTAAAATTACACGCGCCGTTTTTCCAGCCCCCGTATCAAGTTCAGGACAGTCTTCGCGGGAATGACAGAGCTCTGTAACAGGCTATTTTAAGCCGTACTTCTTCGCCAGGGCGGCCAGGCCGGGCATAGACTTCTCCAGAGTACGGTCATCGACGCAGTAGACCAGGCGGAAGTAGCCCGGCGTCCCGAAAGCCACTCCGGGCACCGCCAGCACGCGGTATTCCTGCTGTAGTTCGTGGATAAAAGCCACGTCGTCCTCGATGGGGGTCCTGGGGAAGATATAGAAAGCCCCCTGGGGTTTATTGACCTTATAGCCCATCTCCACCAGGTTGTTATAAATGAAATCGCGGTGGCGCTGGTATTCGGAAACGGGGATGGTCACGTCCTGGATGGCGCGTACCACGTTCTGCATGAAGGCCGGGGCGTTGATAAAGCCCAGCACGCGCGTGCAGAAGACGAAGCCCTCTATCATCTCGTCGTGGTGCCGGCTGTCCGGGTGCAGGGCGATATAGCCGATGCGCTCGCCGGGGACGGAAAGGTCCTTGGAGTGCGAGGTGGCGATGATGCTGTGCCGGTGGAATCTCAGCGGCGAGGGATAGGTCAGACCGTCGTAAATAATTTTCTTGTAAGGCTCATCGCTGACAATAAAGATGCTGTTGCCGTGTTCCTTTTCTTTTTTCCGGAGTATTTCGCCCATCCGGGTCAGCAGGTTTTCATCGTAGAGAACGCCGGTGGGATTGTTGGGCGAATTTATGAGGACGGCTTTCGTTCTGGGACCGATGGCTTTCTCGAGTTCGTCAAGCTTCGGGAGGAAGTGTTCGTCGGTGTGTACCAGCTTGACCACGCCGTCGTGGTTTTCCACGTAGTTAAAGTAGTCCACGAACCACGGCAGAAAAACAATGACCTCGTCACCGGGGTCGAGGATGGTCTTCAGAGCCACATTAATCGCCCCCGCCGCCCCGACCGTCATGAGGATGTCTTTTTCCGTTAGTTTGACGCCAGATTCCCGCGTCACCGCCGCGGCGACGGCCGCCCGCGTCTCCGGATAACCGGCATGCGCCATGTAGCCGTGCATGCCTTTATAAGGATTATCCGCCAGGCGCTTGATTTCACGCTTGAACTCCGGGGGAGGCTCCATAATCGGGTTGCCGATGGAAAGGTCGAAGACGTTCTCCGCCCCGTATTTCTTTTTCATGGCGGTGCCTTCATCGAACATCCGCCGTATCCACGACCCCAGCACCATTCCTTTTTTAACTCTTTCCGATACGGACACCTTCAATTTCCTTTCTGCCTATCTCGAAGGCAGTAAGATTTATCTCGCGGAGTCTCTCCGGCAGGTGCCGGGAGATGCTCTCTTTCCAGATATCGACGTCCAGCGGGGCGAAAGCGGAAAAACAGCCCAGCATGTAGATATTGACCGTCCTGACATTGCCCAGTTCCTGAGCTCGCGTGTTGCCGTCGATGAAATAGATGCGGTCGGTGCGCCGCTGCAAAGCGGCGATGATTTCATCGTCGGAAGGGTATTTTTCATCGCCCAGGCTGACGGATAAAGGCGGCTGCTCGTAGGTATTGACGATGGCCACGGCGCCGGGCTTCAGGTAATGGCTCCAGCGTGCCGCCTCCAGCTTCTCGAAGGCAAGCAGGAGGTCGACCTCGCCCTCTTTAATCAGGGGAGAGTGAACTTTTTCCGCCAGGCGCACGTGACTGACGACGCTGCCGCCACGCTGCGCCATGCCCAGCGTATCCGTCTTCTTAACGTCGTAACCGGCCGAGATGGCGGCCTCGCCGATGATGTCGCTGGCGAGGACGACGCCCTGGCCGCCCACGCCGGTTACCAGTAAGTCTATCTTTTCCATCTTTTAGTCACCCTCACCCCCTGTATCCTAGTCGCCCTCACCCCCTGTATCCCCCTCTCCCATCGAGGGAGAGGGGGAAGGAGATTGGGGAGAGGGGGTTTCACCCCCTCTAATACTCCCCCTTTCAAATCCCGATAAAAGCTGTTTGAGGGATTAGGCTTTAAAGTTCCTTTATCTATATTGAAATTGCCTTCTGCGGACACAGTTGCTCGCATACCGTGCAGATGTCACCGGCGCACAAAGACGGCTCGATAAACACCTGCCCGTCGGCGCTCTGGATTGCCGGGCAGCCCAGGCGGAGACAGGTATTGCACTGGTTGCATTTATCAATATCTACTTTGCGCGGATTTTCGCGTTTTCTCACCTGCATGGCGCAGGCGCCCCGAACAATGATTACCGATACCTCCGGCCTGTCCAGCGAGTCACGCAGTCCCGCCCTTAGAGCCTTCAAGTCGAAGGCGTTGATAACCTTAATGTCTTTTACGCCGATGCCGCGGCAGAGGCTCTCGATATCAACGGCGGTGGTCTCCTTGCCCTGTGCGGAAATACCTGTGCCGGGGTGCTCCTGGTGGCCCGTCATGGCGGTGGTGCGGTTATCGAGGATTATAATGGTGATATGTCCCTCATTATAGACGGCGTCCACCAGCCCGGTAATGCCGGAATGCAGGAAGGTGGAATCGCCGATGACCGCTGCCACTTTGCTCCTGACGCCGGCTTTCTCCATGCCCAGCGCCTGGCCGATGCCGGCGCCCATGCAGGCGGTGGTATCCAGGACGTTGAGAGGAGGCAGAGCCCCCAGCGTATAACAGCCGATATCCCCGGTAATAATCAAGCCGGGTTCCTGCGGCTGTGTTGATTCCGCCAGTTTGGTACGCTGCCCGAGGGTGTTCAGGGTGAAGTAGATGCCGGTGTGGGGACAGCCTGGGCAAAGCAGGGGCGGGCGGCGGGGCAAGTCCGGGGCGGGAGGCGGGATATCGGGTTTCTCGGAATCGGGCAACAGACCGACGCCGAGGCTGCTCTCCGCCACGATGCGCGTATTCAGTTCTCCCACCAGCGGGATAAACTCCTTGCCGTCGACCTTAACGCCCATCGATTTTATATTGTCCTGCAAAAAGGGGTCGAGCTCCTCGATAACGATGAGCCGTTCCACGCCGGCGGCAAAATCTTTTATCATATTCTCCGGTAGGGGCCAGGTCATACCCAGCTTGAGGAAGGAGGCTTCCGGGAAGACCTCCCGGGCGTACTGATAGGCAACGCCGCTGGTCACTATACCGAGCTTGCGTCCGTTCCACTCAATTTTATTTAAAGGGAAGGTCTCGGTGTAATCCAACAACCCGAGCATCCTTTTTTCTACTTCGGCGTGGCGGGGCAGGGCGTAGACCGGCAGCATGACGTATTTCCGGGGATTAAAGAGGAAAGCCGGCTGAGGATTCTTCACCGTGCGGGTGCGGTTAACGTCCACCACCGACTTGGAATGGGCGATGCGGGTGGTGGTGCGCAATAGCACCGGGGTATCGAACTCCTCACTGATATCGAAGGCGTAACCGAGCAGGTCGTAGACGTCCTGGCTGTCGGTGGGCTCCAGCATGGGCACCTTGGCAAGCCGGGCGTAATGGCGGTTGTCCTGTTCGTTCTGGGAGGAATGTATCTGGGGGTCGTCAGCGGTGACCACCACCAGTCCACCGATAACGCCGGTTATGGACGCCGCCATAAAGGGGTCGCTGGCTACATTGAGCCCGACGTGCTTCATGGAGACCATGGCGCGGGCGCCGGTATAAGCCGCCCCCATCCCCACCTCCATAGCCACCTTCTCGTTGGTGGACCACTCGGCGTAAATGTCCTGAAAACGGGAGATATTCTCCAGTATCTCGGTGCTGGGGGTGCCGGGGTAAGCGGCGGCCACCTGTACGCCGGAGTGGTAAGCACCGAGCGCTAAAGCTTCGTTACCGGACAGCAGTTGCAGAGTCTTTTCCATAATCTACCACGCAATCAAGCAATATTGTAACATAATAGTATATATGAGCGCAAGATACCATGTAAATATTACGCAAGCTAGTTGTACTATTTTGCGTTTAATCTTACCATACTTTACAACCGCGGGACAATAACAGCAAGGATGTTGACAGCGCCAGCGGGTTATGTTATTGTGCTAATTGAAAATCATTTTCAACTGGTAAGCTGAAATGGTCTATACCGAGAAGAGGATTGAAACAGCTTTAAGGCGGCACGGCTACAAGATAACGAAGCAGCGGCATAACGTTATCAAAGCCATAATCGAGACGCGCGAGCACCTGACGCCGGCAGCCATACACGAACGGGTATGCCGGGAGAATCCCGGTATCGGGCTGGTGACCATATACCGCACCCTAGACATACTGTCGGAAATGGGGCTGATCTGTGAAATGCACGCCGGGGGAAGCTGCCGGAGCTACCTGGTGCGGCGGCCCGCCGAGCACCACCATCACCTGATATGCTCAGATTGCGGGACCGTAATCGATTTTACGGATTGCGACCTGGGAAAACTGGAGCGGCGCCTTGCCAGAGAGACTAACTTTAGAATAGACGGGCATCTTCTGGAATTTGTAGGGCAGTGCCGGAACTGCCGCAGACGGAAAGAGACGGTGGGGTAAGAAAGGGATGCTGAAGCGAATCGGCCGGGAACTGTTGCACCATGCGCCGTTTACCGCGGCGGGGGCGGTCGTCGGTATTGCCGTCATGGCGGCAATTTCTCTTTGCAATACCCCGATGAATGTCTCCGAAGGGCTTTTCTTTACTTTTCATCCCCTGCACGTGGTCTTCAGCGCCCTGGTCACGACAGCCCTCTACCGTAAACAGAAGGGACATAAGCTCTGGGCGGTGATTATCATCGGTTATGTTGGTTCGGTGGGTATCGCCACCCTGAGCGATGCCGTAATACCCTTCCTCGAAGGCAGCAGCCTCAGGATTGAGATGGGATTTCATCTGCCGTTCCTGGAGACCGATAAAATGCCGTTTCTGGGTGTGCCGAAGTGGCTAGTGGTCAATGGAGCGGCGCTGATAGGGATAGGGATAGGTTTCTTCAGACCTAATACCACCTTCCCACATATGGGCCACGTGCTTTTGAGTACCTGGGCGTCACTCTTCGGTTTTACCGCCTTCGGGACGGCCGACTGGCTGCCGCTGCTGCCCATTATCTTCGTTTTCCTGTTCCTGGCGGTATGGATACCGTGCTGCGTCAGCGACATCGTCTTCCCGCTGTTATGGACAGGTAAGGAACCCGCCCATGAGCACGCGCACTAGAGCCGCGCTGTAAAAAACAATGACCGGGGTACATCCCCGGTCACCTGTTCTACGAGTAAGATAGCTTATTTACTTGGTCTTGATTTCTATCTGCTTCGCCCCGGAGCCTTCGGCTTTAGGCAGCTTCACCACCAGCAAGCCTTTCTTAAGGGTGGCGGTCACCTTCTCGGCGTCAACGCGGGTGGGCAGAGTGATGTGGCGGACATACCTGCCAAAGCGGCGCTCACGGGCGTGATAGGTATCCTCTTTGGTCTCTTTTTCTTCCTTTTTCTCCGCCTTGATGGTCAGGATATCGCCGTCGAGTCGGATATCCAGGTCCTTCTTGCGGATACCGGGCAGTTCCGCCTTGACGATGACTTCCTTGGCCTCCTCGTACATGTCCATCCTGGGGGACAGGCTCATGCCGAAGGCGGACTCAGCCATCTCGTCGACCTGTTCCAGTAACCTTACGGGGCTGTAAAGGGGCTTCAGGGAGAAAAATCCATCGGGGCTTCTTCTAATTAAGTTAACCATTGCTTACCTCCTGCATACTTAATAATCTATTCTTAAGTTTATTATAGACATAATGTTAGAAATAATATGTGACTTTTCTCACATACCATCCGGAGAAAGAGTGCCAGCTTGACAGTGCCTCAAGCTTGAATTACTCTGAATGCAGTTAGCGCTGGTGACAGGTTGAGTGTGAAAAAGTGATTGAAACACGGTGGAACAAGGAAGGACTCTACAGGCTGGTTCGTGAGAAGCTGGCGGATAAGCTGTTCATCGTTGTTTCCAACCGCGAACCCTACGTTCATACCATGGCCGGCGGTAAGATAAATTGGGACCACGCAGTCAGCGGTCTTACCGAGGCGCTGGACCCGGTGCTGCGCGCCTCCGGGGGGACCTGGATAGCCCAGGGCACCGGCGACGCTGACCGCATGGTGGTGGATGAGCATGACCGCGTTCGCGTACCGCCGGACCGTCCCGAATATACTCTGAGGAGGGTCTGGCTGACGGAGGAAGAAGTCGAGGGTTATTATCTCAACTTTGCCAATAAGGGTCTCTGGCCGCTGTGCCATACTACCTATATCTCCCCCGAATTCAGCGAAGCCGACTGGCTTGTCTACCAGGAGGTTAACCGCATTTTCGCCGATGCCATCCTCCAGGAGATAGGCAGTCGTGAAGCCCTGGTGCTGGTGCAGGACTATCACTTCGCCCTGCTCTCCCGCATTCTGAAAGAACAAAATCCGGGGCTAAAGGTAGGGCAGTTCTGGCACATCCCCTGGCCCTCCTTTGAGGTGCTGCGTACCTGCCCGTGGTATGAAGAGATACTTAACGGTCTGCTCGGCAACGACCTGCTGGGATTTCATATATCCGACTACTGCCGCAACTTCATGGAGTCGGCAGAAAAGTGCCTGGGAACGGAAACCAATCGGAAAAGGGGCATGATAATCCAGGATTCGCATACGACTTTTGTGGAGCCTTTCCCCATCAGCGTGGACTTCGATGCGATATCGGAACGAGCCGGTACAGAAGAGGTGGCGCGCGAGATGGAAAAACTGCGACGCGAACTGAATCTTGAAGGTAAATATGTGGGTATCGGTATGGACCGGCTGGACTATACCAAGGGCATCCCGGAACGTCTCCGGGCGCTGGACAGGTTCCTGGAAGATAATCCCCGTCACCGGGAAAAGGTGGTCTATATCCAGGCGGGCATACCAAGCCGGACGCAAATCGGCGCCTACGAGGAACTGGGGCGAAAAATAAACGAGCTTGTCGACGGAATCAACGAGAAATACGCCACCGCTCTCTGGAAACCAGTGATACCGATGATGCACCGGCTGACGACATTAACGCTTGACGCTTTACGCCGACTGGCACACTTCTGCGTGGTCAGCTCCCTCCATGACGGCATGAACCTGGTAGCCAAGGAGTACGTCTCCGCCAGGGTTGACGGCGACGGCGTCTTGGTCTTAAGCGGGTTCGCCGGAGCCGCCGGGGAGCTGCCGGAAGCCCTGCTCATCGATCCTTACGATATCGAAGAATTTGCCGGCACGATTAAAAAAGCCGTCGAGATGCCGGAGGCCGAAAGACGGCGGCGGATGGGAAAAATGAGGGAGACGGTTGCTGAGAATAATATCTATCGCTGGGGCGCCTCGATGATTTCCCGGCTGGTAGAGATAGCGGAGGGATAGTGGAACACCTGTTCAAGGTCTGGGAGGAATTTACCGGTGACGTTAAAACGTCCCCCCATGTGCTGCTGCTTTCCGATTATGACGGCACATTAACGCCGATTGCGCCACGGCCACAGGACGCCGTGCTGTCCCCCGATATGAGGAACCGGTTGACCTCTCTCTCGAAAAAGCCGTCTTTCAGCATGGGCGTTATCAGCGGACGTGCCATCTCGGAAATAAGGTCCATGGTCGCTATAGAAGGGATTTACTATGCCGGCAACCACGGACTGGAGATAGAGGGGCCGGGTATCAGCTATGTTACCCCGGAGGCAGGGGTTTCTCGAAGCGTTATGAAAGAACTGGCCGGGCAGATAGCGGCAGAACTGGCGAACATCGACGGCGTTATTATCCAGGACAAGGAATTAAGCATCAGCGTCCACTACCGGCTGGTGGCAGGCGAAGATGAAAGAACGGTAACCGATATCGTTCACCGGCTGACGACCGTCCCATGCAACATGGGGAAAATCAGTGTGTTCGCCGGGAAAAAGGTCTGGGAGATACGTCCCCCGCTCGACTGGGACAAGGGAAAGGCGGTTGAGGTCATCGCCCGCGAAATCAAGAAGATGCTGAAACTGCAGCGGTTATTGACCGTCTTCCTGGGCGATGATATTACCGACGAAGATGCCTTTAAGGTTGTGCGGCGTCCGGAAGGCTGGAGTATTTACGTGGGGCAGGAAACGGCTTCGTCAGCGGCGGGATATTACCTGAAATCAACCTCGGAAGTTGGGACGTTCCTGGACCGACTGTTATTGCTGAAATAGAGAAATTTCCCAGGATTTAAACCTGATGAGCTTTATACGTTGATACGGTTACGCCGGCGCCGGGATTTTATAGTTTCGCCGCTCTCTATCTTGGACTCGGGCAAATCAGTTTCCAGTATGTTGTCGTAGATAATGCAGTTGCGGCCTATTTTATACCTGGCGGGAATCACAGCCCGTTTGCCGATGATTGTCAATCCTGAGGTTAAAACCGAGGAGTTAGCCCGGTTGATACGATAGTCTTTTCCGTAGCCAATATGGCTTCCCGGACCGATAGTAACCTCTTTGTCCAGTATACACCGGTCGATGGTACTGTTTCGGCCTATTCTGGTATCGTCCATAATAATTGAGTCTTTGATGGTGGAGCCTTCGGCTACGTGGACTCCCTGCGAGATAATGGAGTGCTCGATATTTCCCTCGATGACGCAGCCGCCGGCTAACAGGCAATCGGTAACGGTGGCGTTATTGCCGATTTTAGTCGGGGACCACTCGCCTTCCCGGGTATATATCGGCCAGGCGGCATCCGCCAGAAACGACTGGGACATCTCCATCACTTCCATGCTCGACTGCCAGTAGCTATCTATGGTTCCGATATCGCGCCAGTAGCCGTCGAAGGTATAACCGAATATCCGGTTTTGAGCTACTATCTTGGGCAGTATGTTTCTCCCGAAGTCGTTACCCGTTCTATTTTCCAGTATTTCACGGAGGATTTTGATATTAAAAAGATAAACACCCATAGAGACCAGCGTGCTCTGCGGGTTCTTGACTTTTTCCTGGAAACGGATTACCCGCCCTTTATCGTCGAGAATCACTGTACCGAACCGGTGGAGTTCTTCCTCCGGCATGTGGGTAATGGCAAGGGTGACGTCCGCCTTGTTTTCGCGGTGAAAATCGAACATGGGCGAGTAGTCCATCTTGTAAACGTGGTCGCCGCTCAGAATGAGGACCTCTTTGGATTTTTCCTCTTCGATTTGGTTCAGGTTCTGGTAGACGGCATCGGCTGTCCCTTTATACCAGTCCCTGCCTTCCTCGCGAGCCAGATAAGGCTGCAGTAGCCGGATATTCCTGTCCGGCACCGAAAGACCCCAGGGCGTGCCGACGCCGATATGCTCCGTCAGCGAGACCGGCTGGTACTGGGTGAGGACGAGGATATTGTGTATTCCGGAGTTAACGCAATTACTGAGGGTAAAATCGATGATTCTGTATTTTCCGGCAAACGGAACGGCAGGTTTGACGCGTTTCTGAGAGAGGATACTCAAACGCTCTCCCGTGCCACCTGCCAGAATGACGGCCAGTAACCTGTGCATACTGTGCCCCTGGTAACTACCGGTTAAAATTGCCGGTAATGTAAGACCGGGTCACCCAATTACCAATGGTATACATATTATGCGGTGATGTCAACCTGAAAGTCTAGCTGCTAATCGCCATTCTACCATATCATCTTTTATCTTACTCTTTTACGGAACAGGGATAACAGTTGGTGGATAGATACCCGGGGCTAAGCCGGTGATGACGCGAGGGTGGCTGGAGTGGGAAAAGATGTCAAAGAAAAGAGTAGCAGGGGTGTTTTTACCGGTATGACTGCTATAATATGTATAAACGAGGAGAATAAAAGAAATGCCCGGTTTACATGATTTTTTCACCAATATGGCTGCCCCGATGCCCCTGCCTAAAAAGATTTATCTTGTTTTCCGTAATAATTTCATCAAGATATGGAAAAGGCAGGGCTGCTGCGGACATCCCGGCGAGCCGGGTTGCTGACAGGCGGGAGAGCCTTCTCCCGGTGGGAGAGTAAAGGAGTGATTCCATGTTGTATTTTGTTTATGCCAGTAACTTAAGCAAAAAGCAGATGCAGGCACGCTGCCCGGACGGCAAGCCCATGTTCACGGCTATGCTACCCAATTATAAGATGACTTTTACCGGGTGGTCGCGGGAGTGGCGGGGCGGCAAAGCTACCGTAATATCGTACCGTGGGGAGAAGGTGAGGGGCGCTATCTACGAGGTTTCTGAAGCCTGCCTGAAAAAGCTGGACAAATACGAGCCGGGCTATATCCGGTATAACGTAACCGTCTACGACGAAGATAACGAGCCCCATGAGGCGGTTACTTATATTAAGTCGGGTCGACTGGAAGAATCAAAGCCTTCCAGAGAATACGGCGAGGTCATCCGGCAGGGATACCGGGACTGGGGAATCACGTAGTCAGGTTTTTCTCGTTTATTCGGTAGAATTTTCCGGTGGTATATATGGTACAATGTAAGCTGAGTTATCGGTATCTCCAGTAAATAAATTTAGAAAATGGGGAAAGCAGGCAGACCGTCGAAGGAAGAGGCAGTAAAGCATCCTCTTTCCGGGCAGACGAACGGAGAAGTCCCCTGGCTGGACGGATGTAAGGAGCACGGTCGGGAGACTTGTCTGAATTGTCCCGTACCGCTGGCGGAGTGCCCGGCGGAACATCCCCGTCTCCATAAGGGCGGTCGGCCTAAAGGCAGTAGAAACAGGACGTAGGCGCTACAGGATAAGGAGCAGAAGATGACTGCAGGTAAGAACTATGATGTCAAAGACATGTCACTGGCCGACACCGGCAGGCAGCGTATCGAGTGGGCTTCCCGGGAAATGCCGGTCATCGCGCAAATCAAGGAGAGGTTTACCCGGGAAAAACCGCTGAAAGATATCCGCCTCTCTGGGTGTCTCCACATCACCACGGAAACGGCAAATCTTGCCCTGACGCTGCAAGCCGGGGGTGCGGATTTGATTCTGTGCGCCTCCAATCCGCTGAGTACCCAGGACGACGTAGCGGCGGCACTGGTGGAATACGGTATCCCTACCAACGCCATCAAGGGCGAAGATGATGAAACCTATTACAGGCATATCAATACGGCGCTGGACCAGAAACCTCATCTGACCATCGATGACGGCGCCGACCTCGTCAGCACCATTCACATGAAACGGAGCGACCTGATTGCCGACATCATCGGGGGCGCTGAGGAAACGACCACCGGTATCATACGCCTGCGCAGCATGTACCGGGACGGGCAGCTGAAGTACCCCATTATCGCGGTAAACGACGCCGAGACCAAGCACTTTTTCGATAACCGCTACGGCACCGGACAGAGCACCATCGATGGGATTACCCGGGCAACGAATGTATTGTGGGCGGGTAAGAAGGTGGTGGTCTGCGGCTACGGCTGGACCGGCCGGGGGGTGGCGATGCGGGCGCGGGGACTCGGAGCGCATGTCATTGTCATCGAGGTAGAGCCAGTGCGCGCCCTGGAAGCCAGTATGGAAGGCTACCAGGTAATGCCGCTCATGGAAGCCGCCAAAGTGGGCGATATCTTCATTACCGTCACCGGTGATAAAAACGTCATCGATAAAAAACATTTCGAGGTAATGAAGGACGGCGCCATTCTGGCTAACAGCGGTCACTTTAACGCGGAGATAAACATCCCGGTTTTAGAGAGTATGAGCAAGAGCAAGCGTACCATCAGGGACTTCGTCGATGAATATAAGCTTAAAGACGGACGCTCTCTCTACCTGCTGGGGGAGGGGAGATTGATAAACCTGGCGGCGGCCGAGGGTCACCCGGCCAGCGTCATGGACATGAGTTTCGCCAACCAGGCGTTGTGCGCGGAATACATGGTGAAGAACAAGGGAAAGCTTGAAATCAAGGTACACCCGGTGCCCGAGGCTATCGATAAAGAAGTTGCCCGTCTCAAGCTTAAGGCGATGGGTGTAGCCATAGATACGCTGACCGCGGAACAGCGGAAGTACCTTGCCAGCTGGCAGGAGGGGACCTAGTATTGATGTCATGGCGACCGTAGCGAAGCGATCGCTCTCACCTGCTGGCGGAGATTGCTTCGTCGTCCTTCACGGTAAGGACTCCTCGCAATGACGGTTATAGAAACGGAGGGATGAAATGTCCAACAGTTTTGCCACTTCGTCAAACTATATGCTGACATCGGAATCGGTTACCGAAGGGCACCCGGACAAGATGTGCGACCAGATATCGGACGCCATTCTGGATGCCATTATGAAAGAAGACCCGCAGGGGAGGGTAGCCTGCGAGGTGGCAACCACCACCGGCATGGTCATCGTCATGGGCGAGATTACCACCACCTGCTACGTTGACGTGCCTAAAATAGTCAGGGAAGTCGTTAAAGATATCGGTTATACCAGGCCGGAGTACGGATTCGACTACGAGTCGGTCGGCGTAATGGTATCCATCAAGGAGCAGTCCGCGGATATCGACCGGGGCGTAAGCAAGTCGCTGGAAATCAAAGAAGGCGAAGGCGCTGGCGACCTCGATAAAATAGGCGCCGGCGACCAGGGCATGATGGTCGGCTTCGCCTGCAACGAGACGCCGGAACTCATGCCCCTCCCCATCTCCCTGGCGCATAAGCTCTGTCGTAGACTGGCTCAGGTAAGGAAAGACAAGACGCTGAAGTACCTCCGCCCCGACGGCAAGTCGCAGGTAACCGTTGCCTACAGCCAGGGCGTCCCCAAACGTATCGTTAACGTGGTTATCGGCGCTCAGCACGATGACGGCGTCGAGCTGGCTCAAATCGAAAAGGACGTCATCAACCACGTAATCAAGAAAGTCCTGCCGGCGGAGTTGATAACCGGCGATACGAAATATTACGTGAACGGCACCGGGCGTTTTGTTATCGGCGGGCCGGTATCGGACACCGGTTTTACGGGGCGCAAGATAATCGTCGATACCTACGGGGGCGCGGCACGGCACGGCGGCGGGGCTTTTTCTGGCAAGGACTGCACCAAGGTGGACCGTTCGGCGTCTTATATGGCGCGGTACATCGCCAAGAATATCGTGGCGGCCGGGCTCGCCGAAAGGCTGGAGATACAGATAGCCTATGTCATCGGCAAAGCCCACCCGCTTTCGGTATCCATCGAAACTTTCGGCACCAATAAGGTGGAAAACCAGGCAATCAAGGACCTGATTAACAAGCACTTCGACCTCCGGCCCGGGGCGATTATCAAGGAATTTAACCTCCGCCGCCCCATCTACCGTCCGACGGCTACCTACGGGCACTTCGGCCGCACGGACATCGACGTCCCCTGGGAAAAAACAGACAAGGCGGAGATTTTGAGGAAAGAGGGGCTGGGGAAGTAGATCTACCATTTATCAAATGAAGAGGAGCATAAATATAACCCTCACCCTGCCCTCTCCCATCGAGGGAGAGGGTTTCAGTTTCAGGCTAAGCTGTAGATGATACGAGGGTGGTCGGGTGGGAAAAGATAACCAGCGAAAAGGGGGGTGGCGTAAATACCACTCCCCTCAATTATTTGGTAAAATGTCTTTCATATGAAACGTCTTATTATCGGGCTGGATATAGACGGCGTCATCGTGGATTTCACCACTGCCGCACTGCCCCTCCTTTCTGAAATCTGTAAACGGCAGGTATTGCCGCAGGACCTACATCATTACGACCTGAAAGTATGTCTGAAATTCGATAAAGAAACCGATGACTATTTCTGGGAACGGGCATTAGGAACCGAGCTGCTTTTACATGCCCCTCCCATGCCAGATGCCATCAAATCACTCTCCAGAATCAGTCGCCATGAAATCTGGCTGGTTACCAGTCGACCCGAATTTATGCGAGAACTCACCGAAAAGTGGTTTAGCAAACGAGCGATAAAATACGATAATCTCGTGTTCGTTGAGAACGACAATAAAATCACGGCAGGTGCCGGATTTGACGTGTTCGTGGAAGACTACCTGGAAGAAGCCCGAGTATTTGCCAACGCCGGAGTATTTACCCTATTATTTAATCAACCCTGGAACCAGACGGCGCAATTATGGGAAAATTGCCGCAGGGTCTACGACTGGAATGGGGTCATTGCCGAGATAACGAAGCTGGAAGATAGGGGGCAAGAGAAATTAATAAGCCAAATCCCATAAAGTTCGGCACGGACGGCTGGCGGGCAATCATCGGCGAGGAATATACGTTTGAGAACGTCCGCTACTGCGCCCAGGGAGTGGCGGATTACCTCAAACAGGCAGGACTGGCTGAGAAGGGGCTGGTCGTGGGATACGATACACGCTTTGCCTCCGAGGACTTCGCCGCCGCCAGCGCCGAGGTGGTCGCCGCCAACGGCATCAAGGTCTACCTCACCTCCAAAGCCACCCCGACGCCCATCGTCAGCTACGGCGTCCTCGCCAGAAAAGCCGGGGGGGCGGTCATCATTACCGCCAGCCACAATCCGGGCATCTGGAACGGCTTCAAGTACAAGGACGAACACGGTTCCAGCGCCGCCGATGAAATCACCTCGAAGATAGTCGGATACATCTACCGGGCGTACGATGCCGGAAAGGTAAAGCGACTGCCTCTTGCCGATGCTAAAAAGCAGGGACTGGTGGAGAATGCCGACCTCGACACGGTCTACTTCGAACAGATAAAAAGACTAGTCGACCTGGATAAACTGCGTAACGCCGGATTGAAGCTGGTTATCGACCCCATGTACGGGGCCGGTATGGGCTATCTGGCAGGGGCGCTGGGGGGAGGCAATAACGAACTCATCGAGATTAACAGCGAGAGGAACCCGCTCTTCCCCGGTCTGAGACCCGAACCTATCATGCCCAATCTCGATAGACTGTCGGCGGCTGTCCTTGAGCGAAAGGCTGACGCGGGACTGGCTACCGACGGGGACGCCGACCGCATGGGTATCGTGGATGAAAAAGGGAACTTCATCAACCAGCTCCAGGTCTTCGCTTTGCTATGTCTTTATTTATTAGAAGTGCGGGGCGAACGGGGCCTGCTGGTCAAGACGCTGACCACCACCAGCATGACCTACCGGCTCGGCGAGCTGTTCGGCGTACCGGTGCGCGAAACGGCGGTGGGATTCAAATACGTGGCGCCCATAATGATGAAGGAGAACGCTTTAATAGGGGGGGAAGAGAGCGGGGGCTACGGCTTCCGCGGGCATGTCGCCGAACGTGACGGTATTTTAGCCAACCTCTATTTCCTCGACCTCATGGTAAGGACCGGCAAAAGCCCCTCGGAGCTGATCGAATACCTTTACCATAAGGTGGGTCCCCACTATTACAAGAGAGTTGACATAAGGTTTCCGGAGAAAGAGCGCCAGGCTATTATCGAGCGCGTCAGCAAGAAGCCGGAGACTATCGACGGGGTAAAAGTGGACAAAGTCGATACCACGGACGGTTACCGTTTCATTCTGACGGACAATACCTGGCTGCTGGTGCGCTTCTCCGGCACCGAGCCCCTGCTGCGTATCTATACCGAGACCGATTCGCCGGAGAGAGTAGAGCGGATACTCAAGCTGGGACGTGAAATGGCGGGGGTTTAAAGGGTACTTAAGCTACCCCGGTAAACTCTCCTTTTTTCTTTAGCCTGCCGTTGCCCATTGGCGGGGTATCTTCAGCTGGAACGGGTAATCCACGCTGTTAGATTAAGCCGTGTATCTATTCCTTGGCAGAGTAATTTCAGAAAACAAGCGTAAAATATTGTCCATTTTGTATATTGACAAAATCAACCGCGTATGATAATATGCGAATAATAATACGTGTATTATATTACATGAATAATAATGCGCATAATACATGTTTTTAGAAAAACGAAAAAGGCTGACGTTTGAAAAAAAGTAACTGGACTTTCCTGACCAACCACGGACGGGTGCTGGCGTATATCGCGAGACACCCCCAGCGCACTACTCAGGAGATAGCTCAAGATGTCGGTATTACACTTCGGGCTGTGCAGAAAATCATCGCCGAGCTGGAGGCAGACGGGTATATCGACCGGCACCGGGAGGGACGGCGTAATCGATACTCAGTGCACCCCGGAATGCCGATGCGGCACCCTCTGGAGCAAAGATATTCGGTAGGTGACATTCTTAAAGGGCTGGGATACAAAACCGGTAACGGGGAGCCGAACCGCCGGGATTGAATACAGCAACGTAATGCTAATCGATATGTCAGGAGGGAAGGAGATACCCATAGATAAATATTATAAATAGTTAAATACGCAAGCAGGGAAAAATTGCCAAATTAATGGAAAGGGAAAAATATGTTCGGTAAGGGCAAAATCAACATCGCCATACAAAAGACGGTCTATCTCCCGGGAGACGTTATCTCCGGTACTGTTGTCCTGACACTAAAGAAATCCGTGAAAGCGAGAGGGGTGAATATATCACTTATCGGGGAGCAGAAGACCATCCAGAGGAAAGGCATGATTGGTAGCCAAAACATGTCTTCGACCACGCAGATTACCCGCATCTACGACTTCAAACAGCAGCTTGACGGCGAAAAGGAATACAATCAGGGGCGGGACTATCCGTTTGAGATTAAGATACCGGCGGATATCCTTAATGCCAAGCCGCAGATGCCGGAAATCGGGGGTAAGCTGGGACAGGGACTGAAGGTCGCCCAGGCGGCGGCGGTAATGACTGGTGTCATTCCGCTGCAACAGACCAGGTGGTACCTGCTGGCGAAGCTGGATATCCCGGGGGGAATGGACATCAAGAAGAAGGCCGATATCACCATCGGATAACAGGTGCCGCTAGAACGGCATGATAATCACCAGCCGGTTTCATGTTTGACATAAGACGTGATTGGTTTGATGTAGTGAAGGCACAGGTGTGAAAATAATGAACGGTTTACTTTTCAAATTAAGTATATTTGTGGTTGCCGTCGTTTTACTGATTGGCGGAATGACCAGCTGCGGTAAGCCTGCCGCTGAGAAGACCGCTACCTCGTACAGTCTGACGCATACCGCCGCCGATACCGAGTACATATTAAGCTGGGACACAATCGTGTCCCGGTGTCCGGACATTGGAGCGTACGATAAACATGAGAACTTTATCCGTCGCGGAGAAACCAAGCCATCGGGCAGCGGGAGTGAGTCCTCGATGGAGGCGGATTCCCCAGCGGCCTGGGCGAGTATGCGCACGGTCATGACGGATATAACAGGGGAAAGCTTCCGCGGCTTCGGCGTCTTTATATACTATTTCGAGCTTGACGAATACCTTGACGAACTGATGCAGACGCAGATGAGCGGCTTTCCCGTTCAGGAGGACGGAGAGTTCGTGACCGGGATTGTGGAATCAAAGTCCTCACCGATGAAATCCGTTCAGTTTCTTATTGCCGGAAAACATTTCGTCATCTTGATTATGGAATCTGCATCTTCAGATGAATCTTTTTTCTTGAGCAAAGAAGAGTTGATGGAACTGCTACCGGTAATAAAAAGTAACATTTCCTCTGTGGAAATCACGACTCTATCGCCCGATATCCCGGAAAGAAAACCGGCGGGAGTGGCACAGGATTGGCAGGAATTCATGACCTTCCGTTCTGAAGAGCTATCGCCGCCGATACGGGTTCCTGAAGGGCAGCACTATAACGACCTGATTTTCAGCGAGAGACCGCTGGTGCAGGTATTCAGCTTTACCATGGATAAAGACTGGCGATTCGTCATGACGGCCGAAGGCATGCCGGATACCAGGTTCGAGGTGTATATCACGGTTACTTCGCAGGGACTGAGCTATAGCACCGACCATGTCTTCACCCTGCATTCCGCACCATTGAATATTATCAGGGAAGAACCCCTGGAAGAAAGGTATGCGCCTCCGGTCGATATCGAGATTAAAGTATATTTCGATAAACCGATGGACTGGACGATGAAGATAGAGAAATAGACGAAGAGGTTATATAATGATATAACAGGGGGTGAGGCATATGGTCAACGTCAATCTCGACGACGCCAAGATTTACCCGAAAAACGACCCCGACGGTATGCTGGAACGCATTAAAGAGCTGCCGATGCAGTGCCGGCAGGCCTGGCAGGCGGCCCTGGAACTGAAATTACCGGCTAATTATAAGGATATCAATAAGGTGGTTATCCTCGGTATGGGGGGCTCGGCGATAGGGGGCGACCTGGTGAAAAGCCTGGTGCAGTCCGAAGCCAAAATCCCGATAATCGTCCACCGCGATTACGGCCTGCCTGCCTACGTCGATGATAAGACGCTGTTGATAGGGTCGAGCTATTCCGGCAATACCGAGGAAACGCTGTCCGGCTTTGAACTGGCGCTTAAGACCGGGGCTAAAAAGATAGCCATGACCACCGGAGGCAAACTGGAACAATTGACCCGGGGCAGGAACATACCCGTTTTCAGGATTGAGTATAAAGCGCAGCCCCGCGCCGCTCTCGGCTTCAGCTTCCTCCCCGCCCTGTGCGTCCTCCAGAAACTCGGGTTTATTCAGGACAAGTCGGCGGACGTGGTAGAAACGGTAAAGCTGCTGGAAGACATGTCGGTAAAGCTGGACGAGAAATCGCCGGTGAAGTCGAATCCCGCCAAGCAATTAGCCCAGAGACTTTATGGCTGCCTGCCGGTGGTCTACGGGGCGGGAATCGCCGCCGAGCCGGCGCACCGCTGGAAGACGCAGATAAACGAAAACAGCAAAGCCTGGGGTTTTTACGAGGTCTTCCCGGAACTCAACCACAACGCCACCGTGGGCTTTCCATTGCCAAAAGAGATAGCTAAAAAAATCAGGGTCGTTTTACTGAGGTCGCCGATCTTTAACCAGAGGATTAAGCTGCGCTATGACGTCACCTGCGAGCTTTTAAAGCAGGCAGGGGTGGCTTACGAGTACGTGGACAGCGAGGGTAAAAGCCTATTAGCCCAGATGGTCAGCCTGGTATCCGTGGGCGACTGGGTAAGCTACTACCTGGCGATTCTCTACGGCGTCGACCCTTCCCCGGTGAAGGTCATCAGCTACCTCAAGGACAGGCTGGCGAAGGGGTAGACTAACTTCGGGCTAAGCCGCTGATGATGCGAGGGCGGTTTATCCGCTGAAACTTTAGCGTAAGCGGGTCAGGGTGGGAAAAGATACTAAACGAGGGGAGGGGTATAAAGCCCCCTCCCCATGTTAGTGAACTGAAAATTCCGGCTATTTCTGAGGCGGCGGTGGTCCCGGGGGACGTTGTCCAATCCTTATCCGTTTGCCGTCCGATCCGAAGAAGCTGCCGTCCCACCCTTCCATAACCGTTCCCGCCCCCAGCATGATAGCCATTTCTATATGCGGCTTCCTTACTTTATGCCAGATCAACGGTCCGTGCATAACCCCTCTGGGTATCCACATACCGAAGCTCTTGTCAAAAATCAGCTTGTCATCACCCATGTCGAACTCCAGGTCCGCCCCCAGGTCTTCGGGGTCATCGGGGTCGCCGCCGATATGCAGGACGATTTCGTCCAGTTTATCGTGCACCATCTTGGGCAGCGGCGGTTCGACCACGTCCCATATCCACCCGAATTCGATATACGTGTTAGCCACGTTTATCTGCGTTCGACTCATGTAGGTCATCGTCGGACTCTGCCGACCCTTCTGGCCTCCCCCCGCCTCGCGCATCGGACTCCGTATCACGTACTGCTCGTAGTCGAAGTCCTTCGTCTTCGGGGACGGCACGCTCTTACCGTCCTTGATGCCGCTCTTGCCCCAGCCCTTAAAGGGGTCGCCGGTGCCGAGCATCATCGCCATCTCGATATGGGGGAACTCGAACTTCTTCCAGGTCAGGGGACCGTGCGGAACGCCTTTGGGGATGTAAACGCCGGTGGTGGTGTTGAAGGTGATGGGCTGCCCGCCGATGCAGAATTCTATCTCGCCGCCGAGCACCTGCGGCTGTTTATAGTCGCCGCCCCAGTGCAGGACGATTTCATCATAGTCGTGGACGTGCTCCATGATATGCGGGTTGGGGTCGGGGATATCGTAAATCCAGCCGAGCTCGATGTAGTAGGGCGCGCCGGTCTGCTTTTCGCTCATGAAGGTCATCGTCGGGCTCTGGCGGCCCTTGATGCCCGGTCCCGCTTCATAAATGGGTTTCCTTACCGCGTATTTTTCGTATTTGCTCTCAGCCATGGTAGCTTTCCTCCTTAGAATTACAGACTGAATAATGCTATATCGCGACAGTCTATCTTATATTAATACTTAAACGGGTATAAAGTAAAATTAGGGGTCTGAGGTTTTCAGTTTTTGGGGGGTGGGGGGTAAACACGCGGGATAAACCGAGGATGATGCGAGGGCGGCCAGGGTGGGAAAAGATAACTTCGAGGGGTGGTGGGGAATTTATGCTTACCTCACCCCCTGACCCCCTCTCCAATCAGGAGTATTATCTTCAACCTAGGGTGCATTTGATTGGAGAGGGGGGAGTAATAAGAGAGGGGGCGCTAGCCCCCTCTCGCTGCGCACTCCCGCTTTAAGGGGTAGGGGGTAAACACACGGACTAGGCAGGGGATGACGCAATGATGATAAGAGATTCTTCGCTACGCTCAGAATGACAACGAGAGTTAACGGGCTAAGCAGGGGATGACGCAAGGGTGGTCTGGGTGGGAAAAGATAAGAAACGAGGGGGAGCAAGGGTGGTAAGTAAAAAATCAGCGCCGGACTCCTGGATAAATCAAAAAACGTCCGGCGCTTATATATTCTGTAATGATATTCTAGCGCTTGGTGTACTGCGGCGCCTTGCGGGCTCTCTTAAGTCCGGGCTTCTTACGCTCTTTAGAGCGTGGGTCACGCGTCAGTAGTCCGTTCTGGCGCAGGACCGGCTTGTAGCGCTCGTCGGCGCGTACCAGGGCGCGGGAAATTCCGTGAGCGATAGCGGCGCTTTGGCCGGAAACGCCGCCGCCCAGCACTTTAACGACCGCATTGTACTTGCCGATGCTCTCGGTGGTGAGAAACGGCTGGTTGATGATGCGCTGGTGCTCCAGGGAGGGGAAACGTTCCTCCATCGGCGTACCGTTAACGATAATGGCGCCGTTACCCGTCATGAGCCTTACCTGTGCTACGGCTGTCTTGCGGCGTCCCGTGCCGTGAAAATAGCTCTGTTTGTCCATATCTACCCAGTCCCCTTACTTTGCTTTCTTAGATTTTCCCGATTTCGGTTTAGGCGCGTTGGGATAATTATACCCGGCGTAGACCCGGAGTTTTTTATACATCCGGGCGCCCAGGCGCGTGTGCGGAAGCATCCCCCTGACGGCGTACTCGACGGCGCGGGTCGGGAACCGCTCCATCATTTTTCCCAGGGTAATGCTTTTCAGGCCGCCGGGGTAATTGGAGTGGCGGTGGTAGACCTTCTCCTGGGCTTTCTTGCCGGTCACGCGGACTTTAGCGGCATTGTAAACTACAACGTAATCGCCGGTATCCTGGGTGGGGGTGTACATGGGCTTATGCTTGCCCATGAGTAGCCGGGCTACCTGTGCGCAAAGTCTGCCTAAAGTCTTATCGGCGGCATCAATCACGTGATGTTCCCGTTTAATATCCGCCGGTCGGGCAGTATAGGTTTTCATGATGCATCTCCCTCAAAGTCAACCGGGTAATTCACCCGCACCAGACAGAGTCCTTCCGGCGGCGCCATCGGTCCGGTCAGTCCGGGCTTCGCGGCGGTGACCATGTTATTAAATTCCTCGATGGTCATATGACCCTGTCCCACCTTGATTAACGCCCCGACGGTATTGCGTACCTGATGGGGTAAAAACGAGCTGGCGACTATCTCGAAAACAATCATGTCGCTGTCCCGCGTTATTTCCGCTTTATAGACGTCCCGCACGGTGCGTTTCTGCCGGGCGGTCCCGGCGCTGGCGACGAAAGAGGCGAAGTCGTGCCTGCCGATAAGCGCCTCACAGGCACGGTTCATCGATTCAACATCCAGGTTACCGTCGACCCGCCAGGCAAAGCGGTCGCGCAGCGGCGAACGCGTCGGGCTATTCAGAATATAATATCTATACTCGCGGCTGACGGCTTTGCGGCGGACGTCGAAGTTATTATCGGCATGATAAGCCTTTTGCACGGCAATACCCGGCGGCAGGTAGTGGTTCAAACCGTCGATAAACGACCGCAAAGGCAGGGGGGAAGCCGTATCGAAGGCGACCACCTGCCCGCGGGCGTGCACGCCGGCATCGGTGCGGCTGGCTATTTTTATCCTTATTTTCTCTCCGGTAAGCATTTTCAACGCTTTTTCTATCTCTCCCTGTATTGTCGGCGCATTTGCCTGCCACTGGGAGCCGTGGTAGTCAGTGCCGTCGTATTCTATGGTTAATATAATCTTGGCGCCGGTTGTCCGCTCTGCGGTCATTATCCAACTCCCCTCCTCCCCACTCTGGATTCCCGCTTTCGCGGGAATGACATATGGTAAAGCGTTCCGGTCACCGTTTACTTAACAAGTTCCAGCTGTGCCATCGGGGCGCCGTCACCCGGTCTCGGCTCAAGCTTAACGATACGGGTATAACCGCCGGGTCGTTCTTTGTACCTCGGTCCGAGCTCGGAAAAGACCTTCTCGGCGACCTTGGTATCCGTGACGAACGATAGAGCCTGGCGGTAGGCGTGAAGTCCGCTTTTCTTGCCCAGGGTTATCATCTTCTCGGCTATGCCGCGCACTTCCCTGGCTTTAGCCTCGGTGGTGATGATTTTCTCATATCTCAGCAGGTCGGTGACCAGGTTCCGGTACAAAGCCCGCCGGTGACTGGAACTGCGGCCCAGCCGTCTGCCGGCGATATTATGTCTCATGTTTATGAATCTCCATGTTATTGTTCTTCTTCATCAGGCGGGCTGCTTTCAGCCAGTATGTCTTTCAGGTCCTTCAGGGAGATATCTCTTTCCACCGTCCCTTTAGTCGGTTCATCCATGGCAGGTTGTTCCTCAGCCGACTCTTCGACTTCGGTTTCTTCTTCGGTCTTTGGATTGAGCGATAAGCCTATGGCACCGAGACGGTCCTCGATTTCCTGGTAGGACTTCTGCCCGAAGTTCCGCAGCTTCATCAGCTCCTTGGCGCCCTTGCCGATAAGCTCGCCGACGGTAGCAATGTTGCTACGTCTCAGGCAGTTCATGGTACGTACCGAGAGGTCCAGCTGTTCGACGGGCATGTTGTACTTTTCGTCGGGGATGGACAGGCGGATAGCCCGTTCCTCGGCTTTCATCTGGGAAATCCTGACGTATTCGACGAAGGGAGTAAACTGCTCGATTAATATACTGCCGGCCTGGCTGACGGCGTCAACCGGAGCAATGGTGCCGTCCGTCCAGATATCCAGGGTGAGTCGTTCCCGACTGGTCTCTCGCCCGAGGTGAGTGGGCTCCACGGTATAGTTCACCTTGCGTATGGGCGTGAAAATGGCGTCGACCGGTATGGTGCCCACCAGCGTGTTATCGGCCGACTCGGCGCTCCTGAAGCCGGTGCCCACCTCCACGTCCATTTCCACGTAGAGCTTGGCATCGGGGCTGGTGACGGTAATGAGGCAGAGCTCCGGGTTGGCAATCTCAAAATCAGCCGAAGGCTTGATGTCCGAGGCGTAAACGGGACCCTCCTTCTCCACTTCCAGCACCAGCATGCCGTTGCGCTCCGAGAGCGGTTTCAGCCTGAGTTCTTTAAGATTGAGAAGGAACTCCATGACGTCTTCCTTGGTGTGGGGGATAACCGTGAACTCATGCTGGACGCCTTCAATCCTCACCTGGGTTACCGCCGCTCCGGGAAGATAGCCGAGGAGGACGCGGCGCAAGGAGTTCCCCAAGGTAATGCCGAATCCCTTCTCCAGCGGTTCGGCAACGAACCGCCCGAAGTTGTCATCCTGTTCGGTACATTCAATTTTAGGGACTAATAGTCCAGCCAATGAACTACCTCCTTTAAGTTGCGCTACCGCGAGTAGTACTCGATAACCGCCTTGCCGTCGAACCTGGCGTCGATTTCATCCGGTGTCGGCAAGGATATTATCTGCCCGGTCATATTTTCTTTGTCCAGGCTGAGCCAGCTCAGGACGGTCTTGGACGAGATGTCCTCAACCAGCTGCTTGTAATACTCGGTCTTCCGGCTGCCTTCCCGCCAGCTGATAGTATCGCCTTCTTTTACCAGAGCGGAAGGGACATTGGTCTTGTGTCCGTTGACCATGATGTGCCCGTGACGCACCAGCTGTCGCGCCTGAGAGCGGGAATCAGCGAAACCCAGACGGTATACCACGTTGTCCAGCCGTCTCTCCAGTAAAACGAGGAGATTTTCTCCGGTGATGCCGGTCTGTTTCTCCGCCAGCCGGAAGGTCTTCTTGAACTGCTTTTCCAGAACGCCGTAGGTATAGCGTGCCTTCTGCTTCTCGCGGAGCTGCAGAGCGCGGTCCGAGAACCGACGCCGTCGGCGCGTCGTGCCCTGTCCGGGCGGTTTCGGCCTTTTGTCAACGGCGCATTTCGGCGTAAAGCACCGCGCGCCTTTGAGCAGGAGCTTTTCACCGTTGCGTCGGCATAAACGACAGACCGCATCTGTGTATCTTGCCATAATTTATTATCCTTCTTGTTCCATTACTGCTGCGTCACCCCGAGATTCTTAGTCGCTTCGCTCCCTTCGACGCTGCTCAGGGCATGCCTCAGGATGACGGCGTTGTATTAGACCCTCCGCCTTTTGGGAGGTCGGCAACCGGCGTGGGGGATACGCGTGACATCCCTGATGCCGGTAATATAAAGTCCCGAACCCTGCAGCGAACGTATGGCTGCCTCGCGGCCGCTGCCGGGGCCCTTGATATAAACGTCCACCTGGCGCAAGCCGTGCACCATGGCTTTGCGGGCGGCATCGCGGGCGGCCATCTGGGCGGCGTAAGGGGTACCCTTACGGGAGCCCTTAAAACCTGCCGAGCCGGAGCTGCCCCAGGCTATGGCATTGCCCTCCGGATCGGTAAGGGTTACGATGGTATTGTTAAATGTCGATTGAATATAAGCCTTGCCGGTGGGCACCGCTTTACGTTCGCGCCGCCTGGTCCTGGTTTTCTTTTTCTGTGGCAAACTTTTCTCCTCTTTAACCCTATTAATATTTTACCACTTCCCCGCCCCACATCTGATTTTATTCTGTTTTGTCTTTTCCCACCCTGCCCAGCCTGCGCCAAGGCTTCGGTGGGTAAACCGCCCTCGCGGCATTCTCTACTAAACTTTTTTACCTTATCCCCGCTCCCAAGGTGGGCTTTAACAGGTTATCGTCTTACTTCTTAGCCATGCCGCGCTTCTGGCCTCTGCCGGCGACCGTCTTGCGGGAGCCGCGTTTGGTACGGGCGTTGGTGCGCGTACGCTGGCCTCTGACGGGAAGACCGTGGCGGTGCCGGAGTCCGCGGTAGCTGCCGATTTCCGTCAGGCGCTTGATATTGGTATTAAGCTCTTTCCTGAGTTCGCCTTCAACCCGGATCTGCTTATCAATAATTTCCCGGAGTTTGTTGACTTCTTCCTCGGTGAGGTCTTTTACTTTGACGTCCGGGGCAATCTGTGCCTGCTCCAGTATCTTATGGCTTTGGGCAACGCCGATGCCGTAAATGTACTGCAGCGAGACCCATGCCTGTTTATTGACCGGTATATCTACTCCCGCGACACGTGGCATATTTTTACTCCTTTTTCAATTTCTTTTAAGTCATCCTGAGCGAAGCGAAGGATCTCGGTTCCGGGGGGGTAGACCGCTCCTCCCCGAGATTCTTCAGTCGCTGCGCTCCTTCAGAATGACGCAATACATTAGCCCTGCCTCTGCTTATGCTTGGGGTTGGTGCAGATAATCCTGACCACTCCCCGCCGCCGCACCACCCGGCACTTTTCACATCTAACTTTTACGGAAGCCCTGACTTTCATTATCTAAACCTTTTATTTAAGCCGGTAGGTAATTCTACCACGTTTGAGGTCATAAGGCGATAGCTCTATCAAGACTTTATCACCGGGTAAGACCCTGATATAATGCATTCTTATCTTGCCCGAAATATGAGCCAGCACCTCATGTCCGTTGGGGAGTTCGACGCGGAACATGGCATTGGGCAGCGCCTCAATAACGGTCCCTTCGACTTCTATGGCTTCTTTTTTAGCCATAAGTTCCCTGAGTTAACACCTCCGGTTTAGTATTATCAACTACAATAGTATGTTCAAAGTGCGCCGAAAGACTGCCGTCAGCGGTGAGTACCGTCCAGCGGTCGCCGGCGACGCGCGTCTGCCAGCCTCCGGTGTTCAACATGGGTTCCAGAGCCAGCGTCATGCCTTTCTTAAGCACCGGACCCGTACCCGGCTTTAGCCCGTAGGGGGCATCGGTGCAGTTTGGTATCTGCGGGTCTTCATGCATCTGGCGTCCGATGCCGTGCCCGGTGTATTCACGCACCACTGAATAGCCCCTCGACTCGGCGTAGTTCTGGATAGCCGCCGAAATGTCCCCCAGCCTGGCGCCGTCACAGGCGGCGGCGATACCGCTTTCTAGGGCGCCGCGGGTCGTTTCTATCAGGCTTTTTGCCGTCGGGTTTATCTTGCCGACGGGTACGGTTACGGCGGCATCGCCCTGTAAGCCGTTATAAATAACGCCGAAGTCCAACGAAACGATGTCGCCTTCCTTCAGGACTCTATCTCCCGGGATACCGTGGACTATCTCGTCGTTTACAGACACGCAGATAGTCGCCGGGAATCCATGGTAGCCCTTAAACGATGGTACGGCGCCGCGCTTTTTCACTTCATTCTCGGCTATAATATCCAGCTCCTTCGTTTTCATGCCCGGTTTTATGCGTTCGCTTAATATCCTCAGCACGTCGGCGACGATTTTGCCGGCCTGCCTCATGTTGGCGATTTCTTTTTCAGACTTAATTTCAATACCCATTGGTGGTTATTCCCTTAACGCAGGGCTTCGACTATCCTCCGGTTTACCTCGATAGTGCTGCCTTCGCCGTCTATTTCCAGCAGCTTACCCGCCTTTTTAAAGTAGTCGATGAGAGGCGACGTCTCGGTGAAATATACCTTAAGCCGTTTCTTAACGGTCTCGACGTTATCGTCGGGTCGCTGGTAGAGCTCGCCGCCGCAGCGGTCGCACTTTCCTTTCACATTCGGCGGGGAGTCTACCTCATGATAAGGCGCCTGGCAGTTGCGGCAAATCCAGCGTCCGCTCAGCCTCTTGAGCAGTTCTCCCTCCGACACTTTTATGTAGACGACTTTGTCGATGGCTTTCGACTGCCGTTCCATGGCTTTATCCAGGGCTTTTGCCTGCTGGATATTCCTGGGGAAGCCGTCGAGGATAGCCCCGCTGGTGCAGTCGGGCTTCGCCAGTCTCTCGAGCACCATCTGTATGGTTATCTCGTCGGGGACAAGCTGCCCCTTGTCCATATAGACCTTGGCTTTTTTCCCGAGGTCCGTTTCATCCCGGAGAGCCTGTCGGAAAAGGTCGCCGGAGGCTACTTGCACCAGCTTCAGCTTTTCCGCCATCATGACGGCCTGAGTACCTTTCCCCGCGCCTGGGGCTCCCAGAAGAATAATATACACCTTTACTCCTATTTAATAAAGCCTTCATAGCGCCGCATAACAAGCTGCGCCTCCAGCTGTTTCATCGTATCTAGGACAACACCCACGACAATCAGCAAACCGATACTGGAAAGCTGAATCTGCTGGACGTTGGTTACCGTACGCGCCAGGAAGGGCATGACCGCTACGAAGGCGAGAAACAGCGCCCCGGCCCAGGTGATGCGGTTAATAACGCCGCTGAGATAAGACGCGGTGTTTTTCCCGGGCCTGATGCCGGGTATAAAGCCCCCCTGTTTCTGCAGCGTACCGGGCAGGTCCTGCTGCTGGTAGGTGACCAGGGTGTAAAAGAAGGTGAAGGCAATAGCCAGTACAAAATAAAACATCCAGTAGAACGCACCTACGGGAAGGGCGGTATTCGGACTGAACCAGCGGACGATTTCGTGGGCGAAACCCCCGCCTTTATCGAAATAGCTGGCGACGATACCCGGAAAGAGCACCACGGACATGGCGAAGATAAGGGGAATCATGCCGGAGCTGTTTACCCTCATGGGGATATGAGTGGAACCGGACTGCCGGTACATGCGGCCGCCGCGGAAAACGCTGCGGGCATACTGTACCGGTATGCGGCGGTGCGCCTCGGTAAAGATAACGATGAGGACAATCGTCGCCAGGGCGATGAGTATATAGACAAGCAGTCCCATGGGATTTCCCTTGGCGAGGAAACCCTGCTGGATAAGCGTCGGGTAGCCAGCCACGATACCGCCGAAAATGATAATGGATATGCCGTTGCCGATGCCGTATTCGGTGATGAGCTCTCCGAGCCAGACCAGGAAGACGGTACCTGCCACCAGCGACAATACGATGGCGACGGTGGGGAGAGTTTCGCTGCTGCTGACGGCGCCGGCGCGCTGGAGCAGTACCAGCTGCCCGTAGCCAGAGAGACCGGCCAGGGGCACCGTCAGCCAGTGGGTAATCAGATTTATCTTGTTCCTGCCGGTTTCACCTTCCTGCGAGAGTGCCTGCAGACGCGGGATAATCGGCACCATGAGTATCATAATAATCGAGGCAGTAATGTAGGGATAGACACCCATCGATGCCACGCTGAACTGCCTCATGGCGCCTCCGCTGAAAAGGTCGAGCATACCGAGAAGAGCGTTGCTCTCGAAGAGCTCCCGCAAAGCATCCATGTTGACGCCGGGCAAAGGAACGTGGGCGATGAACCGGAAAATAACGAGTATCAGGACGGTAATCAGGATACGGCGCCGGAGGTCAGGCAGGCTGAAGGCATCGGTCATAGCCTGAAGCAGTCTGGGTCTACTGGGCCTTTGCCGCATGCTCCTCCTCCTCAACCGTGCCCCCGGCTGCTTCTATCTTAGCCCGGGCGGATGCTGAAAATTTGTGCGCTCTGACCTTCAGGGGAGTCTTGATATCGCCATCAGCCAAGACTTTAATGGGGTTTTGTAACGATTTGATAATTCCGGCCGCCAGCATCTTCTCCGGGGTTACCTCGCTGCCGGCATCGAAGACGCTTAACGCGCCGATATTAACCCGACTGTATTCCTTACGGAAGATATTGGTAAAACCGCGTTTCCGGGGCAACCGCTCGATTATAGGCAGCTGGCCGCCCTCAAAGCCAGGGCGCATCTTATAACCGGCGCGGACCTTCTGTCCCTTGCTGCCGCGGCCGGAATATGTGCCGTGACCGCTGCCGTCGCCGCGACCGACGCGTTTGGCGGCGCGCCGGGCACCAGGGGCCGGGGATATGTTATTCTGCTTGACCAATCTCTTCCTCCACTGTAACCAGGTGTCTTACCTTGTTAATCATTCCCCGAATGGAGTTTGTATCTTCGTGGACAACGCTCTGGTTAAGCCGATGAAAACCCAGCGACCGCAGCGTCCGCCGCTGGCTTGCCTCGTAGCCGATGCCACTTTTAATCCAGGTAATACGCAGCTTAGTCAACGGGCGCCTCCTCGGTGGTGGTCGTGGTGGCGGTCGCCTTGCGTTTAGCGATTTCTTCCTCCGGCACTCTCAGCTTCTTGAGAGCCAGCAGGGTGGCTTTGGCGACATTGATGTGGTTGGCGGTGCCGAGCGACTTCGTCAGAATATCTTTAACGCCGCAGGCTTCCAGGACAGCCCGGATACTGCCGCCGGCGATAACGCCGGTGCCCGGCACAGCCGGTTTCAGCAGTACTCTGGCGGCTCCGTAGCTCTGCGTGATTTCATGCGGGATGGTATTGGCGGTTAAAGGCACCTTTATCAGGTTCTTCCTCGCCTGGGCGCCGCCCTTACTGATGGCGGCCGGCACTTCGTTGGCTTTGCCGATACCCACGCCGACATGCCCCTCGCCGTCACCGGTAACCACCAGCGCGCTGAAGCGAAGGCGCTTGCCGCCCCTCATCACCTTGGCAACCCGGTTGACCGTAATGAGCTTGTCGTTCAGGTTCAAATCTACCGGGTCAATTTTGCTTAAAGGTTCCTTCATCTAAACTGCCGTGTCCTCCCTTAGAAACTGAGTCCGCTTTTACGCGCGGCTTCGGCAAGCGCTTTAACGCGACCGTGGTATTTAAAGCCGCCGCGGTCGAACGATACCTGCTTTATCTTTTTTTCTTTGGCGCGCTTCGCCAGCAGGGTGCCGACCATTTCCGCCCTGCCTGTTTTCGATTTCCCTCTGGAATCGCCGGTTATTTCCGCGTCCAGTGTCGAGGCGCTGACCAGGGTGTGGCCCCGCGAATCGTCAATCACCTGGGCATATATATGGTTCAGGCTGCGAAAAACGCACAGCCGGGGTCTATCGGCAGTGCCGCTGACCTTCTGCCTGACCCGGTAATGTCTCTTGGTGCGCGCTTCCCTGGTACCCGTCTTGCTCATTACGTCGCCCCGCCAACAACTTTTCCGGCTTTCCCCGGTTTTATCCGTACGTACTCGCCGGTATATCTGATACCCTTGCCTTTATAGGCATCGGGAGGGCGTATGGCGCGGATATTCGCCGCCATCTCGCCGACGATTTCTTTGTTAATGCCGCTGACCTTGACCCGGTTGTTGCCCTCCATGGCGAGAGTGACGCCGGGCAGAGGGGTTACTTCCACCGGATGAGAGTAGCCGATGCGGAAGACAAGTTTATCACCGGTTTTTTCGGCGCGGTAGCCCACGCCAACTATCTCCAGCGTCTTTTCAAATCCCCTGGAAACGCCTTCCACCATATTCGCCAGAATGCTCCGCGTCATGCCGTGGTAGGCGCGGTGCTTCTTGCTGTCGCTGGGCCGCGATACCGTCATGACGCCGTCTGCCACTTTAACGAGCATATCCTCGGGTATGGCGCGGCTTAATTCACCTTTAGGACCTTTGACGGTGATGTTTCTATCTTTGATGTCCACCGTCACTCCCTCAGGTACCGGTATGGGCATTTTCCCTATTCTAGACATACCGACGACTCCAGCTGCGGTCTACCATATATAACATAATACCTCGCCGCCCGACCCCTGGCGCCAGGCGTCCTGCCCGGTTTTAACGCCTTTGGACGTGGAAAGAATGGAAATACCCAGTCCTCCGTACACGCGCGGGATTTCGCTCTTCTGCACGTATACCCTCAGGCCCGGTTTGCTGATGCGTTTGAGTCCCGAAATGACCGGCTTGTTATCCTCAAGATACTTGAGCTGGATCTTAATCGTCCGGTGGGGTTTACCGCGCACCACCTCGTAGTCCGCGATGAAGCCCTCCTCCTTGAGAATCCGGGCAATGGCGAGTTTCATCTTGGAGGCGGGTACCAGGACGCTATCATGCCTGACCATGAGGGCGTTCCGTATCCGGGTCAACATATCAGCAATGGGGTCGGTGACTATCATTCCTTTATAATTCCTTCTTCAGCTTACCAGCTTGATTTTCTAACTCCGGGAAGCTGGGCTTCCAGCGCCAGTTTCCGGAAGCAAATCCGGCAGATGCCGAACTTGCGTATATAAGCGCGGGGTCGCCCGCATATGCTGCAGCGGTGATGCTTACGTACCGCATATTTAGGCTCGCGCTGCGCTTTTATTATCATCGACTTTTTAGCCATATTTAACTCTCTCCATCCTTCTCAAAGGGCATGCCCAGCAGTTCCAGCAGGTGTTTGCCGTCTTCGTCCGTCTTGGCGGTGGTGACAATGGATATTTCCAGGCCGCGTACCTTATCAATTTTATCATACTCGATTTCCGGGAAGAGTATCTGCTCCTTGAGGCCAAGCGAGTAGTTTCCGCGGCCGTCGAAGGAGTCGGAAGAGACGCCCTGGAACTCGTGCATGCGGGGCAGTACCGCATTGACCAGCCTGTCTAAGAAGTCGTACATGCGGTCGCCGCGCAGGGTCACCATCAAGCCGATGGGCATCCCCGTTCTCAGGTGGAAGGCGGCGATGGACTTCTTGGAACGGGTGGTAACCACATGCTGTCCGGCGATAGTCATCAGGTCCTGCTCGGCTGATTCCAGCGCCTTGGCATTGGAAATAGCTTCCCCCAGCCCCATATTAAGCACAATTTTCTCGAGGTGGGGCACCTGCATGACGTTCTTGTAGCCGCAGACCTCCATCATGCGGGGTATCACTTCCCGGCGGTATTTTTCCTTCAATCTCGCCATTTAGTCGATCACCTCATTACAGGCACGGCAGAACCTTACCTTACGGCCGTCTTCTAGTGTTTTGTAGCCGATGCGGCACGGTTTATCGCACTTGCTGCAGAGCAGCATCACGTTGGAGACATGGAGCGGCGCTTCCAGGTCGATGATGCCTGCCTGCCGGGCAGCCCCCCTGGCTTTGGAGTGCTTTTTTATAAAATTGACGCCTTCGACGATTACCTGCTGCTTGCGGGGGTAGGCAAAGCGTACCTTGCCCTTTTTACCCCGGTCTTTTCCGGCAACAACCAGCACGTTATCGTCTTTGTGTATTTTCATAGCCTTTTCTGCCTTTATAAAACCTCCGGGGCCAAGGAAACAATCTTGGTAAACTGCCTTTCCCGCAGTTCCCTGGCTACCGGACCGAAGATGCGCGTTCCCCGTGGATTGTTTTTATCGGACAGGATGACGGCGGCATTCTCGTCGAACCTGATATACGAGCCGTCGGGACGCCGGTAGGGGTGCGACGTGCGGATGATGACCGCCCGGACGACATCGCCTTTCCGGGTGGCGGCGTTGGGCATGGCTTTTTTCACCGAGGCGACCACGGTATCGCCGACATAGGCGTATTTACGCCGTGTGCCCCCGAGCACGTTGATGCACATGATTTCCCGGGCACCGGAGTTATCCGCAATTTTAAGTCTGCTCTGCATCTGAATCATCGGAATCTCACCATCAGCCTAAGTAGTAATTTCCTCGGGCTTAATATCAGCCACCTCTCCCTTAACGATTATCTCCACCACGCGCCATCTCTTGAGCCTGGACAGGGGACGCGTCTCTTCTATCTTTACGGTGTCGCCCACCTTGCACTGCTTTTTCTCATCGTGGGCATAATATTTCATCGTCCTCCGGATGGTCTTCTTATAAAGAGGATGCTTCCGGGGAGAGTCCACGGCGACGATTACCGTTTTTTCCATCTTGTCGCCGATTACTTTGCCTGTCATGGTCTTGCGTTTTGTCTCCATAATTGTCCCGACCTACCTTATCCCCAGTTCTTTTTCCGTAATCAGGGTATTCAGTCTGGCTATCTTTCTCTTGATGTTCCGCACCTCCCGGTGATTTACCAGCTGCTTGGTGCTGAGGCGAAAGCGCAGGTTGAAAAGCTCCTGGTGCGATTCTTCCAGTTCTTTTTTCAGGTCGTCGGTACTGAGTCCTCTGATTTCCTTCAGGTCCAACGTACTTTCTCCTTAGCTCGCCTCTTCGCTGGCTACAGCCACGGTTTCTTTCAGGACGAAACGTGTCTTGAGCGGCAGTTTATGGGCGGCCAGGCGTATCGCCTCCCTGGCAGTGATTTCGCCGACTCCCGCCATCTCAAATATCATGCGGCCGGTCCTGATGACAGCCACCCAGTGGTCCGGGACGCCTTTGCCGCTGCCCATGCGGGTTTCCGCCGGTTTCTTGGTGACCGGCTTGTCCGGGAAAACGCGTATCCAGACCTTGCCGCCGCGGCGGATATAGCGGGTAATGGCGCGCCGGGCAGCCTCAATCTGGGCGCTGGTTATCCAGGCGGACTCCAGTGCCTGCAGACCGTAATCGCCGAATTCGACGCTATTGCCCGTCTGGGCTTTACCGCGACGGCGTCCCCGCTGGGCTTTACGGTATTTAACGCGTTTTGGCTGCTGCATATCTGTCTCTTACTTTTCCTTATCCGTTGACTTGGTGGTCTTCTTTGCCTTTGTCTCCGGTTTCTCTGCCTTGGCTTTGGTCTTAGTAGCGGCTTTTGGCTTGCTGGTTTTCTTCGTCGGCGCTGTCGCCTCCGCTTTGACTTCCGTTTCTTCCTCTTTGGCTTCCTTTACTTCGGCTTTGGCTGCCTTTGCCTTTGTTTTCGGTTTCTTTGCTTCCGCCTTGGGCTTCTCCTCCTCAGTCTTAGCTGCTTCAGCTTTGGTTTCCTTTACCTCTGCTTTGGCGGCTCTGGCTTTCGGTTTAGGTTTCTTGGCTTCTGCTTCGGGTTTCTCTGCCTTGGCTTCGGGTTTCTTGGCTTCCGCTTTGGCTATTTTTACCTCTGCCTTGGTTTCCGCTGGTTCTGCTTTAGCTTCTTTTGCTTCCGGTTCGGCTTCCTTTACTTCAACTTCAGCCTTCTCTGCCTCCGCCTTAGCTTCTTCTGCCTCTGCTTCGACTTCCTCTACTGCCGGTTCAGGGGCTTTAGCAGCTTCCTTAGCGACGGGTTCGACATCTTTTTCTTCCGCTTTTGCTTCGGGAGCTGCTTCGGCAACTTCACCCGGTTTTTCCTCGACTTCTTCGACGGTAATTTCAGGTAGTATCTGTCCCTTGTATATCCAGACCTTCACGCCGATGCGTCCCAGCGTGGTATGTGCCTCGGTGAAACCGTAATCTATGTCCGCCCTTAACGTGTGCAGGGGCACCTGCCCCTGAGCCGAAGTCTGGCGGCGGGCAATCTCGGCGTTGCCGAGCCTGCCGGCGCAGCTGACCTTGATGCCTTTGGCTCCGGCCTGGATGGTGCGGAAAATTGCCTGTTTCATCGCCCGGCGGTAAGCCACACGGCGTTCTATCTGCTCGGCGACGGACCTGGCGACGAGATAGGCATCCAGTTCTGGCTGGCGGATTTCCTGTATGTTCAGTCTGATTTTCTTAGCGACAAGCTTCTCCAGGTACTGCCTCATTTCGTCGACGCGCTGACCGCCGCGCCCGATGACAATGCCAGGTCGGGCGGTATAAAGAGTAATCGTAACATCCTTAGCCTGGCGGTCGATTTCTATCAGCGATATGGCGGCTTCGGGATACTTTTTCATAATCGTTTCCCGGAGCAGGTTATCTTCGTGGACGAACTCGGCATAGTGGGCCTCACTGTACCACTTCGATTGCCAGTCTTTGATAACACCGAGTCTGAAACCTAACGGATGTACTTTACGACCCAATTATGCCTCCTCATCCACGATAACGGTAATGTGGCTGGAACGTTTGCGTATGGGGCTTACGCGCCCCCTCGACCGCGGCCGGAACCGCCGCAGCGACCTGGCTTCGTCAACATATATTTTAACGACCCTCAAATCGGCGGGGTCCATCTGGAAATTATTCTCGGCGTTCGCCACCGCCGAACGGACCAGCTTGGCGAGATACTTCGCCTTGGGCGTCGGCGTAAAGCGGAGCAGCGTCAGGGCTTCATCAACCCTTTTACCCCGTACCAGGTCCACCAGAGGACGTACCTTGATGGCGGACAGCCCCGTGTTTTTAGCTACGGCTTTTACTTCCACTTTATCTCAAACCCTTTATTCCTGTGATTTCTTTCTGCTGGAGTCCGACCTGGTGACATGCCCCCGGTAAGTGCGGGTGGGGGCAAACTCGCCGAGTTTATGGCCGACCATATTTTCATTGATATAGACGGGCACGTGTCTCCGGCCGTCATGGACGCCGATGGTCAAGCCCACCATTTGCGGCAGCACCGTTGAGTGACGCGCCCAGGTCTTTATTACCGTTTTCTTACCCGAACGAATGACGTTATCCACGTGCTTCATCAGCTTTTCATCGACAGCCGGCCCCTTTTTAGTTGACCTTGACATTTTTCCTCGCTAACCGCCTATTTACCCCGGCGTTTTATAATCATCTTGTCGGAAGCCCTGGGCTTGCGTGTCTTGTAGCCCATGGCCGGTTTGCCCCAGGGGGTCTTGGGTCCGGGCATACCTACCGGCGAACGGCCTTCGCCGCCGCCGTGGGGATGGTCGCGCGGGCTCATGGCGGAGCCTCTTACCGTAGGCCGCCAGCCCAGGTGACGCTTGCGTCCGGCTTTGCCCAGCTTGATAGTCTGGTGTTCCAGGTTTCCTATCTGACCGATGGTCGCCATGCATTCGCTGCGTATCCGACGGATTTCGCCGGAGGGAAGCCTCAGCAGGACATATTCGCCCTCTTTGACCATCAGTTGGGCGGATGCCCCGGCGCTGCGTACTATCTGACCTCCCCGACCTTTTCTCATTTCAATATTATGTATCTGCGTGCCCGTGGGTATCGACCGCAAGGGCAGGGTGTTGCCCGGTTTGATTTCCGCATCCGGGCCCGCCATTATTTTATCGTCGACGTTCAACCCTACGGGGGCGATGATATAGCGTTTTTCCCCGTCGGCGTAATGAATGAGGGCGATACGAGCCGTGCGGTTGGGGTCGTACTCAATCGACGCCACTTTGCCGGGAACGCCTATCTTGTCGCGCTTGAAATCGATTATGCGCAAACGGCGTTTTTCGCCGCCGCCCCGGTGGCGTACCGTTATTTTTCCGCTGGAGTTTCGTCCCGCCTTACGCTTTTTAGGGGCGAGGAGAGATTTTTCCGGCTTTTTCCGGGTAATCTCTTCAAAGGTATAGCCGGTCATACCGCGCCTCCCCGGTGAGGTCGGACGATAAACCTTTACAGCCACCTGTCTTCCCCTTTCATTTTATACACCTTCAAAGAACTCTATTTTATCCCCCGCCTGGAGGGTAATAATCGCCTTTTTCCAGGGGGGCTTATGTACCTCGCGCCTTCCCACCCGACGGGTCTTGCCCCGCATGGTAACAACGTTGACCCCGGTCACCTTGACATCGAATGCCTTTTCCACAGCCTGCCGGATCATCGTCTTATTGGCGCCGCTGGCAATCTCAAAGGCGTATTTGTTCTGCGCCTGGAGCGCCGTGCTTTTTTCAGTTATCAGCGGTCGCCGCAGCACCTCGTACAGATGCATCGTCTCCCCCTTGAGTTGTTCCGTTGCCCCATAATTTTTCGGCGATACGCACCGCCGCCTCGGTCATGACCAGGTTTTTATGGGAAAGCATATCGAGTATATTCAGCACGCCCGCGGGCGTTGTTTTAATATCCGGTATATTCCGGGCAGATTTTATGACGTTTTCTTCCGGTTCTACGGTAACGATGAGGGCCGAAGATTCTATACCCAGCGCCCCGAGAGTCTCTTTCATTTTCTTCGTTTTAGGTTCAGTAAAATCAAATCCTTCCAGTATCTTCAGCTCGCCGTCGCCGGCCTTGGCGGAGAGGACGCATCTTATCGCCAGGCGGCGCATCTTACGGGGCGTCTGCTGGCGATAGTCCCGGGGATGAGGCCCGAAGGTAATGCCGCCGCCACGCCGCAGCGGCGATTTCTTGCTGCCGGCGCGGGCATAGCCGGTGCCCTTTTGCCGGTAGAGCTTGCGAGTGCTGCCGGTGACCATACCCCTCGTCTTGGTTGATGAAGTACCCTGACGGGCGTTAGCCTGCAGGCCTACCATCACCTGGTGGACCACCGCCTCGTTAAAGGGTACGGCGAAGACCGCGTCCTTTACTTCTATCTTCCGGACTTCCTCTCCGGCGAGGTTATAGACCGGGAGTTTCACCTTACTTCTTCACCCTCCTGGACTTTTGTATTAATACAAGCCCGTTGGTCATGCCGGGCACGGCGCCTTTGACCAGCAGCAGGTTGCGTTCCGGGTCCGCCTCGACAACCTCGAGGTTGATTGCCGTAACGCGCTCGCCGCCCATCCTCCCCGCCATGCGCAGACCTTTCAGTACGCGACCGGGACTGGTGCCGGTGCCGATGGAGCCGGGGGCGCGCCACCGGTCGGACTGACCGTGCGTCTTGGGGCCTCCCCGGAAATGGTGGCGTTTTACACCGCCGGCAAAGCCCTTGCCGCGGGATACGCCGGTAATGTTTACCAGGTCGCCGGCTTTGAACAGGCTGACGTCTATCTTCTGTCCTGCCTCCACTTCCTGGCCTTCATCCAGGCGGAATTCCCGGATGTACTTAAATTTCGACGGCTTCCTGTCTTTACCGCGTCCCTTGCGGCCGGATTTCGGCTTGCCGATTTCCACGAAGCCGAGACTGGCAGCGGAGTACCCCTCTTTTTCCCCGGTCTTGACGTCTATTACCATGCAGGGGCCCGCCTCGATGGCGGTCACCGCGCTGGCGCCGTCTTCGTTAAATATCTGGGTCATGCCCAGTTTTTTCCCTAAAATTCCTTCAGTCATTATCACACCGGTATGATTTGTCATTGCGAGCGAAGCGAAGCAATCTCATCCATTCGAGATTGCCGCGTCGTCCTTCTACGGAAGGACTCCTCGCAATGACAGTTTTATTTTAAAAAACTCCTTTTACAGTTTGATATCTATCTCCACTCCCGAGGGCAGGTTCAGCTTGGTCAGGGCGTCGATGGTCTTGGAGGTGGTCTCCACGATATCGATAAGGCGCTTGTGGGTGCGTATTTCAAACTGCTCTTGGGAGTCTTTATCGATGAAAGGAGAGCGGATAACGCTGTACTTCTTAATGCGCGTGGGCAGCGGTATCGGACCCACGGCTACGGCACCGGTGCTTTCTACCGCTTCCAGTATCTGCCGCGCCGACTGGTCGACAACACGGTGGTCGAATCCCTTGAGTTTGATGCGGATTTTCTGTTTAGCCATATTTCCTGCCCACTGCCTTTTCTATTATTTCGTCTTTTATTTCAGCTGGCAATTGTTCATAGCTATGGAACTCCAGGGAGTGGGTCGCCCTGCCCTGGGTCAGCGACCTCAGGCTGGTGGCATAGCCGAAAGATTCCGCCATGGGTATCAGGCAGTGGATGGTATACATATCTCCCTGAGTATCTGTTTTACTTATGCGGCCTCTCCTGGCGTTGAGGTCAGCCATGATGTCGCCGAGGAACTGTTCCGGGACAACCACCTCCAGTTTCATGATGGGCTCAAGAAGGATGGGACTGGCTTTCCGGACAGCGTCCCGCAGCGCCATGGAACCGGCCATTTTAAAAGCCAGCTCTGAGGAATCGACTTCATGGTAACTGCCGTCGTGCAGAGTGGCTTTAATATCAACCACCGGATAACCGGCGAGGACGCCGGTCTCCATAGCCTCTTTAATGCCGGCCTCAACCGGCGGAATAAACTGCCGGGGGATATTGCCTCCCCTGACGGCATCAACGAATTCAAAGCCCTTGCCGCGCGGCTGGGGTTCGAATTTGATATTGACGTGGCCGTACTGTCCGTGGCCTCCGGTCTGCCGCACGAACTTGCTTTCGATGTCGACCGGTACGGTTATCGTCTCTTTATAAGCAACGCGCGGCTTGCCGACTTTGACGCCGACCTTCCACTCACGTGTCAGACGGCTGACGATAACTTCCAGGTGAAGCTCGCCCATGCCGGAAACAACGGTCTGGCCGGTTTCATTGTTATAGGTCACCCGGAAAGTCGGGTCTTCTTCGGTGAGTTTCTGGAGGGCTTCGCCCAGTCTATCCTGGTCAGCCCTTGTCCTGGGCTCGATGGCTACGGAGATTACCGGCTCGGGGAACTTAATCGATTCCAACAATACGGACTGGGAGGAATCGCAGAGCGTATCGCCGGTAAAGGTATTTTTAAGTCCCAGCGTGGCGGCGATAGTACCCGTATCGGCGGAGTTGATATCCTCGCGGTGGTTGGCGTGCATGAGGAGGAGTCGGCCGATGCGCTCGGTGCGGTTCCGGGTAGAATTCTTCACCTGCGCCCCCACCTTTACCCTGCCGGAGTAGACCCGGAAATATACCAGCCGCCCTACAAAGGGGTCGGTAACCACTTTAAAAGCCAGCGCGGAGAAGGGAGCGTCATCGCTGGCTTCGCGGGTAGTCTTCCGGCCGGTCCTGGTCTCAATGCCTTCAACCGGTGGGACCTCAAGGGGGGAGGGGAGGTAATCGACGATGGCATCGAGGAGCGGCTGCACGCCCATGTTTTTCAGGGCGCTACCGCAAATAACGGGCACTCCGTGGTTTTGCAGAGTTGCCCGTCTTAATGCCTGTTTCAAATCCTCGGGTGCAACTTCGGCGCCTTCAAGATAAGCCATCATCATGATGTCGTCATATTCGGCTAATTTGGCAATCAGCGCCTGCCGATGCTCAACAACCCTTGCCTGTTCCGATTCAGGGATGGGGATTTCATCCGGCCCTCTATCGGGGTCGGTATTAAACCTCCAGGCTTTGTTACCGACGAGGTCGATAACATCGCGGAAGGACTCTTCGGCAGCCAGGGGAAGCTGTATCGGCAGGGGAGTCGCCCGGAGCCTTGTCTCAATCATCGATATGGTACGGTCGAAATCAGCGCCGACGCGGTCCATCTTGTTAATAAAACAAATCCTGGGGACCTTGTAGCTGTCTGCCTGGCGCCAGACGGTTTCCGACTGCGCCTCGACGCCGGAAACGGCATCGAAGACCACCACGCCGCCATCGAGTACCCGGAGGCTGCGCTCCACCTCGGCGGTAAAGTCCACGTGCCCCGGCGTATCGATGATATTGATGCGGTGGTTACGCCAGTAACAGGTGGTAGCCGCCGCGGTGATGGTGATGCCGCGTTCCCTTTCCTGGTCCATCCAGTCCATGACGGCGGTGCCCTCGTGTACCTCGCCGATTTTATAGGTGCGCCCGGTGTAATAGAGTATCCTCTCGGTGACGGTCGTCTTGCCGGCATCGATGTGGGCGATTATTCCTATATTACGGACGTCCTCCAGAGGAAAATCCCTGGCCACTTTTTTTTCTCCCGCCGCTTGTTTTTTTAATTTAACACTGCCGTTTATCAATGAACCCCTTACCATCTATAGTGAGCGAAAGCCCGGTTAGCCTCCGCCATTCTATGCGTATCTTCGCGTTTCTTAATGGTCGTCCCCTGTCCCTGGAACGCCTCGGCAAGCTCATCAGCCAGTTTTTCCTGCATCGCTTTGCCTTTACGTGCCCGCGCCGAGCTTACCAGCCAGGTCAATGCCAGGAAGAGGCCGCGGTCCGGCTGCACTTCCACCGGGACCTGGTAAGTGGCGCCGCCGACACGCCGCGGTTTCACCTGGAGGAGCGGTGTGGCGTTTTTAACCGCCTGTTCCAGAGCCGCCACGGGGTCTTTGGAAACCTGCTGCCCCAGCATTTCCAGAGCGCTGTAGACAATAGTCTCGGCGGTTCTTTTCTGGCCGCGCTTCATGACTTTACCAATCAGACGCGATACCGTCACGCTGCGGTATTTGGCGTCAGGTATTATTTCTCTTTTATCCGGTCTGGCTCTTCTCGGCATTATATCTCCCCCTGGACTAATCCTCCTCTACCCTCGCTTTAGCCTTCTTGGCGCCGTATTTGCTGCGCCCCTGCTTGCGGTCGGCGACGCCGGTGGTATCCAGGGCGCCGCGGATGATATGGTAGCGAACTCCGGGCAGGTCGCGCACGCGTCCGCCGCGAATAAGGACGACGGAGTGCTCCTGTAGTTCATGCCCTTCGCCGGGTATGTAGGCGGTTACTTCCATGTGGTTGGTCAGCCGCACTTTAGCTATCTTGCGTAGGGCGGAGTTAGGCTTCTTGGGAGTGGTCGTCTTTACCTGCACGCAGACGCCTCTTTTCTGAGGGCAGCTCTTGCCCAGACGCACCCGGTTCTTCAGGGCGTTGTAATCGTAACCCAGCGCCGGGGTCTTGTCTTTCTTCGAAGACTTGCGGCGTCCCTTGCGTACCAGTTGATTTATTGTCGGCATAACCTTTTACGTCCCCTATACAATTATAAAGGATGAGCGTTAACTCATCCGTCCCTCAGTTCCAGCGATAAATTGAGGTGTTTAGCTCAATATATCTGCTATCTGCTGAGTTCTGAGCACTAAATAATAAATTTAACATATATTTATACTGTCTGTCAACATTTATAGAGCGTAAATTACGTATAATTTATTTATCCTCGAATAATGTAGGAAAATATAATCGTTCGACTACTTGTTTTGGTGAAACAGTTGTGCTATTATCGGGGGTGAGGCGAGAGATGACCACGGAGAGAGTAAAAGCACTGGAACTGGCGATCGGCCAGATAGAAAAGCGGTTCGGCAAAGGTTCCATTATGAAGCTCGGGGAATCGGCCGGGCTGCCGCCGATAGCAGCGATTCCTACCGGCTCACTGGCTTTAGACCTGGCCCTCGGCATCGGAGGGATTCCGAGGGGACGTATCACGGAAATATTCGGACCCGAGTCATCGGGAAAAACTACCCTGGCGCAACACATCATCGCCGAAGCACAAAAAAGAGGAGGTACGGTTGCCTATATAGATGCAGAGCATGCCCTGGACCCCTCTTATGCTGGTAATTGCGGTGTCAATGTTGATGAACTGCTCATATCACAGCCGGATACCGGCGAGCAGGCCCTGGAGATTACCGAAGCCCTGGTAAGGAGCAGCGCCGTCGATGCGGTAATAATCGATAGCGTGGCGGCTCTGGTACCCCGGGCTGAAATCGAGGGAGATATGGGCGACCCGCAGATGGGTCTGCAGGCACGCCTGATGTCGCAGGCTCTGAGAAAACTCGCCGCCGCCATAGGCAGGTCAGGTACGGCGGTGGTATTTATCAACCAGTTACGCGAGAAAGTCGGTATCGTCTTCGGTAATCCGGAGGTGACCACCGGCGGCAGGGCGTTGAAGTTTTACAGTTCCACGAGGATAGAGCTGAGACGCGCTGAGACTCTTAAACAGGGAAACGAAGCTATAGGCAGTCGTGTCAAAGCCAAGGTAGTTAAGAATAAAGTTGCTCCTCCTTTCCGCAGTGCCGAGTTCGATATCATGTTCGACCACGGTATCAGCAGGGAGGGCAATATCCTTGATGTCGGTTTAGAGCTGGGGCTGATAGGGAAAGCCGGTGCCTTTTTCTCCTACGGTGATACCCGCCTCGGGCAAGGTCGGGAGAACGTCAAGCAATATCTCAAGGAAAATCCCGAATTAGCCCGGGAAATTGAAGAGAAAATACGAGCCTCAGCCGGCCAAATCCGCAACACCGTTTCGAGCGACGATTAGTATAATCCGGCAGATTTAGCCAACTGAATTTAGCGAGAAAAATCAGGCTGAGGCTGAGGCTTCAGCCTTTTGTTTTTGGCGAGGTAGTAAGTTGATGAGCAGAATAACCGGACTGGCGGCAGGTAAAAGCCGGGAAAAACGTGTCAACGTCTACCTGGACGGTGAATTCGCCTTCAGTATGCTGGCGGAAGTTGCCCTGAAAGAGGGACTGAAAAAGGGCCAGGAGATATCCAAGAGCCGGCTTAAAGCGCTGACCGACACAGACCGTTATCAGCGCTGTTTGAACGCGGCGATACGCTACCTTGGCTACCGACCGCGCAGCGAGACTGAGGTGAGGCAGAGACTCAAAAAGCACGGCTTTGAGGACGATTGTACGGAAAAGGCTATCGCCAGGCTGAAAGAGCAGGGACTGGTGGATGACGTTGCTTTTGCCAGGTTCTGGAAAGACAACCGCGAATCATTCAGTCCGCGGAGCCAGCGCCAGATGAAGCTGGAACTGAGACGCAAGGGACTGGCGGTTGATGTCATCGAGTTGGTGATTGATGAGATAGATGAAAGCGATAGCGCCTACCGCGCCGCACTGGGCAAAGCCCGGCGTCTGCCGCGGGAGGACTATCAGGTATTCCGCCGCCGGCTGGGTGCCTACCTGGGACGGCGGGGCTTCGGCTACGATATTATTAAAGAGACAGTTGATAGGGTCTGGAAAGAAGACGGGGTTAATACCGGTTAGGAGCCGGCCGTAATTTGTAAGTTAAGCCGTTTACGGCTTTTAAGAAACGATATAATTAAAAAAATATTAAACACTTAAGGAGGTGTAATGTGGAAGGTGGAGCAATTGTATGGATTGCTTTGTTCTTCAGTTTCGTCATAGGCTTGATATTCGGCGCCGGGGCTGCCTTTTTCTCCCGACGTCTCATGTTTAACCGCCAGCTACGCCTGGCTGAGAGGAAAGCTGCCAGGATGGTCGCCGAAGCCAGGAACGAATCCAAGGACATCCTGCAACAGGCGCAGGAAGAAGCCAAGGGAATCAAGGCATTAGCCGATAGCGACTACCGGGAGCGCCGCTCCGAGTTGCAGCGGCAGGAGAACCGGTTGAACCAGAAGAACGAGACCCTGGATCGTAAGCTGGAGGGTGTCGATCAGAGGGAACGCGGTATGGCGAACAAAGAAAAGGAAATCGATACAACCCGCGGTCAGCTTTTAGAACTCAAAGACAAGCAGCTAAAGCAGTTGGAACTGATTTCCGGAATGTCCAGCACGGAAGCCAGGCAGTCGTTGCTCGACGCTATAGAAGTCGAGCTGCAGCAGGAATCATCGAGACGGCTACACCAGTGGGAACAGGAGCTAAAGGAAGAATCCGATGTCAAGGCTCAGGAAATACTGGCGCTGGCAATACAGCGCAGCGCCTCGGAAGTCGTGGCGGAGGCTACGGTATCCGTGGTGCCGCTCCCCAATGACGAGATGAAAGGAAGGCTCATCGGGCGCGAGGGCCGCAATATCAGGGCGCTGGAACAGGCTACCGGCGTCGACCTTATTATCGACGATACCCCGGAAGCGGTGACGATATCCAGCTTCGACCCGGTGCGACGGGAGATAGCCCGTGTCACGCTTAACCGCCTTATCCTCGACGGACGTATTCACCCGGCGCGTATCGAGGAAATGGCCGCTAAAGCCAAGAGCGAGGTAGAAGCGGATATCCAGGCCGCCGGCGAACAGGCAGCCCTGCAATTGGGCGTCCAGCTGCACCCCGAGCTGATAAAGCTGCTGGGTCGGCTCAAGTTCCGCACCAGCTACGGGCAGAACGCCCTGGAACACAGTGTCGAAGTTGCCTATCTGGCGGGAATGATTGCCGCGGAAATCGGCGCCGATGTCACCACCGCCAAGAAGGTGGGGCTGCTGCATGACATCGGCAAATCGGTCGACCGCGAGGTGGAAGGCACCCACGCCGCCATCGGAGCCGACCTCGTGAAGCAGTGGGAAAAATCGCCCGAGGTTCTTGCCGGCGTCGCCGAGCACCATCTGGAGACGAGCGATACCACCATCTGGGGTTACATCGCTTCAGCGGCGGATGCCATCAGCAGCGCCCGACCCGGCGCCAGGAGGGAGTCGCTGGACAGCTACCTGAAGCGTCTCAAGGCGCTGGAAGACATCGCCGACAGTTTTAAGGGCGTCGAAAAATCGTTCGCCATCCAGGCGGGACGCGAGGTACGTATCCTGGTCAAGCCGGAGACTATCGATGACCTGGGCGCCATGCGGCTGGCGCGCGACATCGTGAAAAAGGTGGAGGAGACGCTGGAATATCCGGGCCAGATTAAGGTCACCGTTATCCGGGAGACCCGGGCGGTAGACTACGCTAAATAATAAGCAGTCATTGCGAGGAGTCCCGGGATTATCGGGACAAGTGAAGAATCCGTTACCAGGGAGGGATTACGGTTCCTTCGCTTCGCTCAGGATGACACGTGAAAGCATAAAAGACGATGAAGATACTGGTCATAGGTGATATCGTCGGCAGGCCGGGAAGGCAGGCTGTCCAGGCCTTCGTCCCCGACCTGCGTAAGGAATACGGCATAGACCTGGTTATTGCCAACGGTGAAAACGCCGCCGGAGGTTTTGGATTGACCGTCGATACGACGCAGGAGTTGCTGGACAGCGGTATTGACGTGATTACGTCCGGCAACCATATCTGGGCGCAGAAAGAGATTATCCCCTATCTGGACGGGGATATGCCTGTCCTGCGTCCGCTGAACTATCCCCACGGCGTACCGGGTCGGGGCTGGCTGGTCACCAGGAAAGTTATGGTCGTAAATCTGATGGGGCGGACCTTCATGAACAGCTACGATTGCCCTTTCCGGGGCATGGACGCCCTGCTGGCGGAAATCAAGCCGGAGACGAAGGTTATCATCGTGGACTTTCATGCCGAGGCAACCTCGGAGAAGGTTGCCCTGGGGCGTTATTTAGACGGGAGAGTCAGCGCCGTGCTGGGCACCCATACGCACGTAGGCACCATTGATACCCGCATACTCCCGGGAGGCACCGCCTACGTTACCGATATCGGCATGACGGGACCGGACGACTCGGTTATCGGTGACGACGCCGAAGCGGTCATCCAGCGTTTTCTGACCATGATGCCCCATCATCTATCGGTGGGCAGGGGAAAGCCGGTTCTCAACGCCGTTATGGTGGAGGTTGATGAAAAAAGCGGCAGGGCAACGAACATCGAACGCATTACACGGGAGATGGCAAAGCCGTGAGTCGGATTGACCTGCACGTGCATTCGAACGTTTCCGACGGCAAATACGCACCGGAAGAAATCGTCGCCAGAGCCGCCAAACTCGGGCTGACGCACTTCGCCCTGACCGACCACGACTCCATAGACGGCATTGTCCCGGCTATCGAAGCCGCCAGAAATTTCCCGGAACTCACCTTTATCCCCGGCGTGGAAATCAGCACCGATGTACCCGACGGCGAGGTCCATGTCCTGGGCTATTTCATTGATTATAAAAGTAAGGAACTGGCGGAGTCTCTGCAGAAATTCCGCAACTCCCGGCACGACAGGGCTCTGGGGATGGTTCGCAAACTGGGCAAACTCGGCATCGATATCGACTGGACGCGGGTGCGGGAGATAGCCGGCGACGGCACGATAGGGCGACCCCACATCGCCCGGGCGATGCTGGAGAAAGGGTATATCGATACCTTTACCGAGGCTTTCGATAGGTACATCGGTCGTGACGGCCCGGCTTACGTCGAGCGCGAGAAGATGATGCCCGAGGCAGCGGTGGCCCTGGTAATACGTTCCCGGGGTATCCCTGTCATGGCGCATCCGTTCACGGTGCCGGACCCGGAGAAAATGGTCATGAAGCTTAAGGAGGTCGGACTGGCAGGCATCGAGGCGTACTATAAAGACAATAACGACGAGCAGACCGCGGTATTAACAGCTATGGCTGATAAATACGGGATTATCGTTACCGGCGGGAGCGATTACCACGGCATCGATGATAGTAATGAGGTAGAAATCGGCGGCGTGGCGGTGCCCCCGGAAGCGGTGGAGCGGCTTATCGCCCTGGCCGGCGAACGCGCCGCATGACAGAAGAAACCAAATGAAAAATAATGCTACATATCAAGGAGCCTGCTGAATGAGTTCGTTTGTTACCTGGATTATATTACTGGTATGCGGCTATCTCCTGGGCTCGGTACCGTTATCGTATCTGGTAGCCAGGTCAAGGGGTGTCGACCTCAGGAAACACGGCACCCAGCAGGTCGGCGGCGGCAATCTCTGGAGAACGACCTCCCGGAAACTGGGCCTATCGGTGGGCGTCTTTGATTTTTTCAAAGGCATGCTGATGGTACTGATAGCCTGGCGGCTGGGTCTGGACGCTGGACAGCAGCTTACCGTGGGGCTGGCGGCGGTGGTGGGCCATAACTGGCCTGTCTTTCTGCGTTTCCACGGCGGCAGAGGGGTGGCGACGTGTCTGGGAATCATCATCATTCTGCCTTTGATAAACGACGATATGACGCCGTGGGCGACCGTAGCCTTCTTTGCCGCCGCGATTATCGTTATCATCTTCACCCACCGCACCCCGGTTCCCATACTCGTCGGCATGATAATGCTGCCGGTTTTCAGCGCTGTTTTCCAGGAAATGACGTCCGTTACCATGGGCTTCCTGGCGATGACGCTGATAGTCATTATTAAACGACTCACCGCCCAGCCGGCGATAGAAGCTAGGAGAATAGGTATGTGGCGCCTGATATGGAATCGACTGCTTTACGACCGCGATGTCGGGGATAGAACGGCATGGGTGCACCGCAAGCAGGTCGCCAAAGAAGAACAGCAGGGTAGCGGGGAATGATGCCATGAAATGCGCCACGCACCCGGACGTCGAGACGGCGCTCCGGTGCGGAAAATGCGGTAAACCGATATGCCCCAAGTGTATGGTGCAAACGCCGGTGGGCGCCAGGTGCCCGGACTGTGCCAGGCTCTATCGCCTGCCGACCTACCGGATGTCCTCCGCTTATTACCTCCGGGCTGGCGGCGCCGCGCTGGGGATGGCGGTGGCAACGGGTCTGGTCTGGGGTCTAATCGACAGTGTCGTGTCCTTTTTCTATCTGGGGCTGGTACTGGCGGGGGCGGTCGGCTACGCCATCGGCGAGGTGGTCAGCCTTTCGGTCAACCGCAAGCGGGGAGTCCGGCTGGCTGTTCTGGGGGGCGTCGCCGTGGTCATCAGCTACCTGATTAATATCTTTACCTTCGGCGGACTGCCCTTCGGCGCTCTCAGGATAATCATCGACATTATTGCCATAGGCATCGGTGTTTATATGGCGGTCAGCCGCCTGCGCTGAAGATGATACCTATTCTATTACCTGTAAGCCGACCACCTCGGCTTTTTCAATCGGTTCAAGTAATGCCGGGGGGAAGAGCTCGCCCGGCGCCGGGTCACCATATATTTTATTCAGGCGGGCAAGGTGCGCCTCCAGCGCCGCCCGGTCGCGCCATCTTTCATAAAGTATAAATTCGCGGGGGTTATCTAGGCGCCGGTGGAAGGTATAATTTATACATCCTTCATCGTTGTCGTGGGTTGACGCTGATAAACTCGCCCCAAGTTCGAGGAGCTTGTCCTCTTTGCCCTCCCTGGCGGTCATTATGAGCAGAGAGGTAAATTCTTCGCCAGGCATGATTTCCTCCTATTTTATGAATTTAGAGATAAATTGTTTTTACTTCTTTTCATCCCCATCCGGGTACAGTCCCCACCGCTTGAAAAGCATTTGGTAGAACGGGGGCTGGGGGAAATCATGGAGCATGTACATCCCGGCGCGCTCGTATCCCCACTCGTTCTCTACGGAACGCTGGATACCCCGCATGAATTCCTCCATCCTGGCGGCGGGCACGGAAAGGACAATCTCATCCTCGGCGGCAAGCGCCCGCATGTAGTCGCCGGGGTCGGGCAGAGTGACCATGTAGCGGCCGCTCTCCATCACCGGGACAACCTGGTAGCCGCAGGCCGGCGGGAACAGGTAGCAGTCGACCTCCTCCTTCATATTCCCGAAGCTGAGCGGGTTAAGCATGTTCCGCAGCTGGGTGGTGTTGGAGTAGATAATCACGACATCCGCCACGAAATTAGCTGTCTTGAGGGGGGCGGAGACGATACCGATATATTTATTTCTGGGGAAGGTGGGGAAGGTAACGAAGGGCTGGATTTCGGGGTCGTCCGGCTTATCCTCCAGTCCGTAGGCGATGATAGGGGCGAAGCACCAGTTGTCCTCTTCCAGCATGGCGATGGTCTGTCTCTGGCGGCGGGACAGGGCGAAAGCCTGGCACTGGGCGATATGCTGCTTCCGGTCTTTCCAGGGTCGTACGGCTCCCTTAGGGATGTCCGCTTCCTTTTCCAGCATCTTCACGGCGAGGGGAGAGGTGCGCAGATGCATCATTCTCTCCAGTTCTTCCCCGTATTTGTTGAACTCGTTCAGGGTCGTCATATACAAAAAACCTCCGATGATATATTAACGTTACAGCCGCCACAATTATGAATAATGCAGCGTTATTTTGCAAGAATCGGTCGCGACCCCTTATAATGAGGCGTATACCGTAGTATATTTCATTCTATAGTCCCAACCGGAGGCTCAATATGGAGAGAGTGGCTGTCGTCGGCGTGGGCTCGACCAGGTACAGCGGCGCTCAGGAAAAGACGGAGGTAGAGCTTTTCGCCGAAGCCGCTACGGAAGCTATCGGGGAGTCGAACCTGAAACCCGCCGATATCAAAGCCCTGTTTCTGGGAAACGCGCTGGGCGACTTTAACGAGGGGCAGGGGATGCTGCAGGCTTACGCCGCCGATAACATCGGCTGTCGGAATATACCCGCCAACCGGTACGAGGGCGCCTGCGCTTCGGCAAGTATGGCTATCCGGGACGCCTTTATCTGGGTGGCTTCCGGGTTTTACGATATCGTCCTGGCGGGAGGCGTCGAGAGGGCCGCCACCATGGGCACCGGGCTGGCGACGCGTACCTTCGCCATGTTCTCCGACGCTCGCTACGAGTACCCCGCTGGCGTTACCTTCCCGGCTGTTTTTGCCATGCTGGCCCATCTCTACGCGGATACCTATAAAATTCCGCTGCCCAAGCTCCGGGAACAGATGGCAAGGGTTTCCATACAGTCGTATAATCACGGCAGCGTTAATCCCAAAGCACAGTTTTTCACCAAGAACGCCAACATGCCCGTCGAGAAAGTGCTCGGGAGCTTTGTGGTCGCCGCGCCGCTTACCCTGCACGACTGCTGTCCGTTCTCCGACGGCGCCTCGGCAGTGGTGCTGGCTTCGGAAGCCGCCGCGAAAAAACTTACCGACAAGCCGGTTTACCTGACCGGGGTGGGGCAGGCTTCCGGCGGACCGCTGGTAACTCAGGGTGATTTCCTGCCCAGGCTGCGAGCACGGGAAATATCCTCGCGGCAGGCTTACATCATGGCGGGGTTGACCCCGCAGGATATCGACATCTGTGAACTGCACGACTGCTTCAGTATCGCCAGCCTGATTGCCGCCGAAAGCCTCGGCTTTTTTGAGTACGGAAAAGCCGGTGAAGCCTGGGAGAAGGGGGAGGCGGACATCGGAGGCAGGGTAGCCGTCAATCCCTCCGGAGGGCTGAAAGCCAAGGGGCACCCCATCGGGGCGACGGGGGCGGGGCAGGTCCATGAGATAGTCAAGCAACTGCGCGGAGAGGTCGAGCCGGAACGTCAGGTGGAAGGGGCGAAAAACGGCCTGACGGACACTCTGGGGGGCGACGGGGGCACGCTGGTGAATTTGATTCTACAGCGCGGCTGGTAAGGACACCGCTGCCGGCAGACGGAGTAACAAAATGGAACGAAAGCTTATTTTCAAAGACTACAACGAAGCCCTCAAGCAGGACAGGCTTCTGGGCTTGAAATGCCGCGACTGCGGCGCCATCACCTTACCTCCCGCTATGGTCTGCCAGCAGTGCTCCGGTAAGGACCTGGAAGTTGCCGAGATGAAAGGCAGCGGCAAGATACGCACTTTCACCACGGTATTCGTGGCGGCGGAAGGCAGGGAGGATGAAGTCCCCTATATAATCGTCATGGTGGAACTGGATGAGGGGCCCTGGATTATGGGCAACCTGGATGGAGTCGACCCCAAAGAGGCTTCCATGGAGCTTATCGGCAAGAAAGTAAAAATGGGGCATAAAGTCTTTCCCGGCGACAAGTATTCCGCCGGTGAGAGCGCCAGCCCCCTTTTCAGTCTGGATGGTTAGACATAGAGTGAAGGAACCGTACACCCGACATATCGAATTCGAAAACATAATCAATTTCCGTGACCTCGGCGGCTATCCGGCGCGGGACGGCTATACGGTAGCCTGGCGCCGCCTCTTCCGCAGCGGTGAATTCCGCCATATGACCGGGAATGACCTAGAAAAACTTACAGGGGAAATCGGGATAACATCGGTGCTCGACCTGCGCAGCGGCATTGAGTTGGAAAACGGCGGCAAGGGGCTGCTGGAAGGGGCGGAAATCCGGTACCGCAACATCGTCTTTATGACGGACGACGACCCGGAAGCTAACGCAAGCCATTACGCCCATTGCACCAACATGGGCGAGTTTTACCTGGTGATGGCGCGGCAGCCGGGTTACGGCCCACGCATCGTCGAAGCGCTGGAGGTCATCGCCGATCCCCAGAATCACCCCATGGTCTTCCACTGCGCCGTGGGTAAGGACCGTACCGGCATGCTGGCAGGGGTGCTTTTAAGCGTGCCGGGCGTCGAAGATAAAGATATCATCGAAGACTACACTCTGTCAGGCCCGTATATGGAAGTACTAAGAAACCGTATCACCAACGACCCCCAAGCACCGGCGGATGTTAAAACCATGCCGGACTTTTTCTGGAAAGCTTCTCCGGAATCCATGTCCCTTTTCTTATCAACGCTCCGGAGCGAGTACGGTTCTATCGTGGGTTATCTGAAGGCGCAGGGAGCTGATAGTTCACTCATAGCACGGCTCGAAAAGGCGCTGCTGGTCTAGAGAATAACCACTTTTCCTTCCCCCCACCCCACGTATAATATCTATTCCCACCCAAGCCACCCTCGCACCATCTGCGGCTTAGACCGGTGTCTTTCCTGTCATTCTGAGCCCTTTCGCTGCGCTCAGGATAAACTCCGCGAAGAATCTCGTGTTATATTTGTGTCATTCCCGTGAAAACGGGAATCCAGCCGCACCCCTCGTTTCTTTCCTCCCCCCAATCCCCTCGGTTTTTATCTTTTCCCACCCATGCCGCCCTCGTACCATTCTGTGCTTATCCTGGAGTCATCCATCCGCTCATCCTGAGCCTGTCGAAGGAT
>Ga0209427_10000213_pt1 | contig 57818 bp, 54 predicted proteins | sample DeeMarSWOR136_30_FD_187465 | JGI IMG/M metagenome (GOLD analysis project Ga0209427, IMG submission 187465) | Marine sediment microbial communities from White Oak River estuary, North Carolina - WOR-1-36_30 (SPAdes) (version 2) | ecosystem: Environmental > Aquatic > Marine > Intertidal zone >...
GCGTCTGCGATTCATAACCATCAAGAAACAGAATGCACCCGCCGATGCACCGGCCGATTGTGAGTTCGTATGCCTTACTTACAACATCGGCCCCACCGGCGCTACGCTTGACCCGTTCGGCTACTTGATTTTCATTTATAAAGATGCCGAACTACCTGAGGGAGTAACCGAGGAAAAGATGGCACTAGTGACCTGGCAGGATGGAGCCTGGGTTGAGCTTGAAGGCTGTGTCGCGGACCCAGATGAAAATACCATCACCGCCCCGGTTAGCCATTTCTCTATTTATACTGTGATGGCGCATACGGCCCCCGCTAAGTTTGAGGTGGCCGAGATGATCGTTACCCCGGCTGAGGTCGATACGGGTGAATCCGTTACTATCGGTGTCACCGTTACCAACACTGGAGATTTGACCGGCGACTATACAATTATCCTGAAAATCAATGGCACAGATATCCAGAACAAGGCAATAATTCTGAAGGGTGGCCAAAGCCAAGTAATTGAATTCAAGGTTACTGAGGCAATGGGAGGGGAATACACGATAAACATCGGGGGATTGACAGGTAGTTTTACCGTCAAGGAACCCGAAAGACAAGTGGCAGAACCACCTACAATCGAGACACCCGAACTCACACCCACCCCAACTCCGACACTGGTGCCAGAGCCTATGGATAAAACGGTAGCCACACCGCAGACTGAACCTGAGCCGGAACCGACGGTACAGACGCCAATTGAGCCAGTAACGGACGAGGGAATTGCTTGGTGGTGGATCGTTATCTATGTAGTGGCTGGTGTTGTCGGTGTTGGCCTAGGGATATTCCTTTCTATATGGAGGCGAAGAATAAGGTCGGAAAATGACTGACCTGACCCCAGTAGTGATACCAATCATTAAGTTAGAATTACCGTCATAATAACCTCAGGAGTAGGCGGTCGTTAACCGATTGAGCTGTTAAGGCGTACCTAATGGTACTCCCTTCTCCATAAACCGTACACTACAAATAATGCTACTCAATGATGTAGTAAAAAAGTCCGCTAGTTTTTAAGTCTAGAGTATTATGGCTAAATTAAATATCCAAAAAAGGAACGATTGTACTTTGCCCTTAAAAGTGTCCTATTTCTCCTAATGTCGAACACTCGTAGAAGTCGAGGTCTTGATAGAGTAGTGGCGAAAGGAACACAATCAAATGAAGCCTTACAACTCGTTGCGTTAATGACTCCTTAAAGGTAAAAACGACCAGCTTCGTGATGATATTGAGAAGATATGTCAGAAAACACATATCACAATTTTGCCGCCTTTTCAGCTTATTTCATGAGGCGCTTCTCAACATTTTTAGCTTCTTTAGCTTCTTTTTTTCTCCCCAAAATTTTGAGGGCTAATGCCTTATCATTCCATGAAGTAGCATCATTAGGGTCTAGCTCGATTGACCTGTCGAAAGCCTCAAGAGCCTCATCGTATCTCATCATCTTGCCTAGGGCTGCACCTTTTTTCCTCCAGGCGAGTGCATACTTCGGGTCAAGTCTTATGATCTTAGTAAAAGTTGTGAGAGCCTCTTTGTTTTTCCCCATTTCCTTTTCAAACTACGTCTAATTATTTATACCCTAGAAGCCCGAACCCCCATGTCACGTTTACCATTTCTATCCGTAGACATCACTTCCCTCGATATGTAGTACCATCATTCTATACTATTAATCATGTTTGTCAACTAGGTCCTATAGAGCTAGAACCATTCCTTATTACCGTGATTTTTATCACGGTTTCGGATTGATTTTAGCGTTCATCTGGGCTACACTATCATGCAAGATAAAGGGAGCTTTCATTGGATAGTAATTATCAGGTCATCATTATTGGAGCTGGGCCGGCGGGGGCAACTCTAGCCTATGAACTGGCAGTCCGTGGAACTAGAGTACTGCTTATCGAAAGAGCCAAATTACCTCGCTATAAATGCTGTGGCGGTGGCTTAACTGTTAAAGCAGCTCAACTTATAGGCATTGACGTTAGCAACTTTGTTGATAATGTCATTTCTAGTGCTATCATAACGTTAAAAGGAAGCCACTCTTACTACGGTGATTCTGCAACTCCCATTATGTATACGGTCGCGCGTGAAAATTTCGACCACGTTCTTTTTACAAGGGCTCAAAGTGCTGGCGTTGATGCTCTTCAAGGAGTAGAGGCTCTCACTATTCAGCTTAATAACGAGAACGTCGAAGTTATAACAAATGTCGGAAAATTCCGCGGTACGTTTGTGGTCGGGGCTGATGGGACCAGAAGTCGAGTAGCCAAAGCGATAGGTATAAGCAACCACCATGCATGTATTCTAGGTTTGACTTGCCAGGTTCGGGTCTCTCAGGGAGATCTGGCCAGGTGGCGAACGCGTATTGAGATTGATATAGGTCGAGTCAGGGGAGGGTATGGTTGGGTTTTTCCAAAGAGTAACCACTTATCGGTTGGTATTGCCTGCCCTGTTAATAAGTCGAAAAGATTGAAACATGTCTTTCGTGAGTATCTAGATTCCTTAAAACTTGAACGGCGTGATATTACCAAATGGGCTGCCGGACTATTGCCGATATTTGTTGGCCAACCAACTCTCGGGCGAGGTAGAGCAATACTCTTGGGAGATGCGGCTGGCTTAGCTGATCCCTTAACAGGTGAGGGGATATACAATGCTATCTTGAGTGCCCAAGTCAGTGCCACTGTAATAGAAAAAGCATTGATTAATGGCCAATCGGTACTTGATGATTACAATGATACTATAGCAGCAACAATAATCCCCGAGATGAAGGAAGCATTAATGTTTTCTAAGGTGCTATCTCGACTACCTGTTAAGCTCTTCAGAGTTCTTAAACAAGACAATAGGGTATGGACTGCTTGCTGCCGTCTGCTACGTGGTGAAATAGATTATTCCACGATCAGAAAGAGGATAAATAGCTTAGGTGGGCTATACAAACTCATCTCAGGTATCTGATGAACAAACAAGATATAGTCTCGAGAACAGTTTAAGTTCTCTGGCGGCATGGGCAGTGTATCATTTATCTTCAACACTCCGTCTACATATATTATCTCATTTACGAACGAATTAAATATATAAATAATGTCTATTATTTTTCGGTATACCGAAAACGTTTGAATGACTAGGATTATCACTAATTTAGTTCTATACTAAACTCATCAACGCTAGAAATCGATGAATAATCAAACCTGAAAATACAGAAATATACTTTAATTTATCTTATAGGTATACCGAAAACACGATCAGCAAAGGAGCATCTAGTATGGATTATATTGAGAAAGATACAATAGAATCACTTACCTTCCAGTCAAAAGGTAGGGGGTTCGAATCCCCCCGGCTCCACTTTCAATTTCAGTGGTTTCACCAACTTTATGTTTACCACTTGCTAACATTTTGCAAACATTTGCCTTTTGAAAATTGCTAGAATTACTTTCAAATATCCTATCGAATTTTTAGGCCCTAGGCTTAGCAGTGTACCTCCTGAATATGTACTGGCAGCAGCAGGAGTAGCAGGTATAGCTGGTCCTGAAGCAGTTGGTGCTGTCCTTCTATACTATGGTGTGGTTGTATGGGGTCCATACGGATTGGATTGGCTTGGTGATTGGTTTGATAGCTTAGAATAATATAAATGATATAATAAAAAGAAATGGGCAATTATATAAAAGAAATTGTTTTTATTGGAATAGTTTTATTGTTTTCTACAGGATGGTTATTAGTGGAAAAAAACCATGCAGTGAGAAAATATATTCTTGCATTTGGTCTTTTTCTAATCGCGGCACCGGTAGCCTATATTGCTGGAAAGTTACTTGATTTACCGGCATTATTCGGATTAATCCTTGTAGCTATTGCTGGTGCGATTATTTTCTATGCTAAAGCCGTTGTGTTAAGACGCAGGTTAGAGAAATCCAATAATTATTCAAACAAACATTAAGATAGTATGTTATCCTGTATGCTTTAAATAAAAATGTGACTAAACGATTACAAAGTAGTCTCTTATACTTTATCCCAAATCCTCCCAAGATTCCTTATTCACAAACACCAGGTGGTCTTTTAATTTAAACAAAAATACGATGATGTGTGTATCAAAGTTACTTTGCTGGCAAGCGTTACCCTACAAAAGCCTCTTTTGTGACCTGAGTCAAAAAAGACAAGATGTTGTTCAGGACAGATACCCCAGATTATAGTAACGGGCGTTATAATAGTAAAGGCCGGTGGCGTTAAGGTGCTAGCTGGTAAAGGGCTTATCCGCAGGCACGGCACACTATCTGTCAGTATTAATAACCAATGTAGTTTTTATTTTTACAATTCTCCCATTACTTCCGATAAGCGGAATATTATAAAATCGCAATCTGTTTCAACTAAATGAACTGGAAATTCTTGATCATTCATTAATCGTGTACTCCATTGAATATCTGATTCTGCTACTTTATTTCTTCTTTCTATATAAGTTCTTATGTCTTCTTCAGTTTCAAATAACTTATTATTGTTCAATAGATCCTTGCACCTAACTAAGGCTTGGTATATAGGATAGTCCATATAAGTCCTCACAGGCTCTAGTAAATCCTCAGGTATTGAAGAATAAAAGGATTCAGGTGTAGAATAATCATAGCCAAGAAAATTTAGCTTTGGCATTGGAGTATCCCAAACAGGTTCTTCCATGTCAGTCTGGCAAAATAATACCCTGATTTTTATATCCTTTACTCTACAATGCTTGATATACTCAATACAAAATTTTCTATCCGGTATTATCTCTGAATTATATGAAACCATATCATCAGGGTATTGTTTAACGAACCACCTTTCTGTTTCAGTGGTAAGTTGTTTGGATAAATCATCGTTCTCTATTTGTAAAGGCCACGAATAATACCTACCTAACCCTTGATAGTCCCTGAAACTCTGGAATTGAGGTTCCGTGAAATTAACTTTTTCCAAAAATTCCATTGGCTCTCTATTAGTATCTTGAATCAATATACCGTTATTTAGAAAATTCATTATCTCCATCCTCTTAAATTCCCCGGATCTATTATTGTATAGTGTCTACCTTGGATATGTAAATGCCAATATCTAGAAAAATATCCCTGTCTGCCCTGGTCGGCTTTCTAAAGAAGGCACTCGGCATGAAAGTGATTCAGGTCGTCGGCGACCTGGAAATGAAATGCCGCCGGGTTGGCATACTGGTCGGCGGCGGAAGCCTGGGACTCGGTCATGAAGAAATGCCGGCCAGTTTAATGCATGATGAGCAGCTTGATGTCATGGTCTGCGGAGAAATCACCGAATGGACATTAAGCGCTTATGTCCGCGACGCGGCGGCTCTGGGCTTTAACAAAGCCATGATAGTTGTCGGGCACGAAAGAAGCGAGGAACCCGGCATGAAAGACCTAGCTGACCGGCTCCAGCCCCTGCTGGGAGATATTCCGGTGCGTTTTTCAGATTCCGGAGAGCCCTTTATATATTTATAAACTCAATAACAATAACTGGAAAAGTCGCAGCCGCCTTTCATTCGATAGCTATACTACCGCTAACGGCCCATTATTACGCCTATCTCGGCCATTAATTGGGCAAATCCTTCAGGATATAACGATTGCATACCGTCGGAAAGAGCATGCGGAGGGTCATCATGAACCTCCACCAGCAATCCGTCCGCGCCTACGGCCACAGCGCCTTTTGACAGAGGTATAACGTATTCTCTCCTGCCGGCGGCATGGCTGGGGTCGATGACGATGGGAAGATGACTAACCTCTTTGATCGCCGGGATGGCACTCAGGTCGAGCGTGTTTCTGGTATTATCGGAAAACGTGCGGATACCGCGCTCGCACAGTATTACCTTACGGTTCCCTTCCGACATGATATATTCGGCAGACATAAGCAGTTCCTCGATAGTCGCGGCGTAGCCGCGTTTCAGCAGTATCGGCTTCGAAGACTGCCCAGCTTTTTTCAGCAGCGAGTAGTTATGCATATTCCGGGCGCCTATCTGGATAATATCGGTATACTTTTCCACCATGTCGATATTTATATGGTCGGTCGCCTCGGTAACAATCAACAATCCGGTTTCTTCACGGACCTTAGCCAGAATTTTGAGGCCTTCTTCACCCAGCCCCTGGAAACTGTACGGCGATGTCCTCGGCTTGAAAGCTCCGCCACGAAATACCTTGGCACCGTGACTTTTAACGATTCTCGCAATATTGAATGCCTGTTCCTCGCTTTCGACGGCACAGGGACCGGCCATGACAACAAACCCGCCGCCGCCGATTTTTATATCGCCGATATTTATCACGGTAGACCCGGGTTGTGTCTCCCGACTGACGAGCTTGTACGGTTTAGTCACCACGATGGTTTCTTTAACGCCATCCATCGAAAGTAGGCCGGCATCCTCTACCGGCCCCTTGTTCCCCAGGATACAGACGGCGGTACGCTCAGCCCCCGGCATGGGTACGCCACGGAAACCCATGGCCTTGATCTCTTCGATGACTGCCTGCACCTGTGCTTCGGTGGCATCATTTTTCATTACAACAAGCATTCAGTATATCTCCTAAAAAGATAAACTCTAATCTGAATTGCGTGGAAAATAATTTCATAAAATGTTACCAGGGGGCTTTACCTTCTTTTAAGGTAGCGATAAGGTCATCCAGGGTAATGGCGGTCAACGTCAGCGTCTGCGTGGTACCTTTGGCGCTCAGACGTATTGCCAGTTTCGCCACCGCCTCGTTGCTGGGAGCTTCCAGGATATTCACGAAGTCATACTGTCCCAGCAACGCATACTGACTCAATATTTTGACTCCCATGTATTCGACTTCTTTATTGATCTCTTTCAGAATCTCGGGGTCTTCCTGCAGGGCTTTCCTTCCGGCATCGGTCAGCGTCGTCAGCATTAAATAAACGGACATTTCATATCCCCCTTTCGGCAAAGCTTATGATACCCGATGCTTATTATGAATGTATTACTACCCCATTTGTCAATACAGAATATTGACCGTTCCAACCTCTATGCTATAATGTGATGAAATTCACTATTGTTCCTGTTGGAGGTTTATTCTGGAAAACGAGTCTGTTGATTACGTGAAAGACCTGAAAGCAAAAGAAGCAACCGAACCGATTGCCGCATTCCTGGGCTTGAAATTACTTGAACTGACTCCCGGTTACGCCAAGGTGTCCATGAAACTGAAGCCTGAATACCGTAACTTCAACGACTTCATCTTCGGGGGTATCGTGATGTCCGCCGCCGACCAGGCATTTGCCTACGCCACCAACTCGCTGAGGAGGCCCAGTATTGCCAGCCAGTTCAATATCCACCTGATTGCCGGCGCCAGTGTAGGTGACGAAATCATCGCCGAGTGCCGGGTCGTCAAGAGCGGACGCAGGATCGGCGTTTCCGAGATGACGGTAACCGACCAGAACGGCAAGCTGATTGCCAAGGCAACCGGTACCACGGTCTGCATGTGATATCAATCCTGACGATATTCAGGGCGACCGGCAGGATTGACACGTAAAATTTCTATATGTTAAGCTAACCCGTTAACAGGTGCATCTGAAATAAAGTTGTATATCCAGAAGTTATACGGAAATAATCATTTCCCGTACGGGAGTAATATATAATCACTGATGGCTGATAATCATTCCGGGATACCCATGGAAAAGCGCGATACAATCCCTCAGATAATTAAAAGCAACTGCGCCCGGTGGAGCAATCTGCCAGCCATGTCTATGAAGATGTTCGGGATATGGAAGACATACAGCTGGCAGGACTATTATACAAATGTAAAAAACTTCTCACTCGGGCTTATAAGCCTGGGACTGGAGAAAGGCGACGTTGTCTGCATCATCGGAGACAACGAGCCGCAATGGTTCTGGGGAGAGTTTGCGGCGCAGGCGGCCGGAGCTATCGCTACCGGTATTTTCGTCGATTCGATACCGTCCGAAGTTAAATACATCGCCGAGCATTCCGACGCTAAATTCGCCATCGTCAACGACCAAGAACAGACCGACAAGTTTCTCGAAATCAAGAACGAAATGCCCCGGCTGAAAAAAGTCATTTACTGGGACCCCAAAGGCCTGAGAAATTATGACGATCCGATACTCATCAGTTTCGACGAAGTATCGGCACTGGGCCGGGAGTATGAAAAAACACACCCGGGACTTTTCGAAAAGAACGTGGACGAGGGCAAAGGAAAAGATGTAGCTTTCATATATTACACGTCGGGGACTACCGGACTACCCAAGGGAGCTGAATTGACTCACCATGCCCTAATAACCACCGCCCGGGGATTCGTCGACCGCTACCCGATGGACAGGAACGACGACCTTATATCTAATTTCCCGGCAGCCTGGGTGGGGGACAGCTTCTTCGCCACTATTCCCCACCTGCTGACCGGCGCCAAGCTGAATTTCCCGGAGGAGCCGGAAACGATTGCAGAGGATACGCGGGAAGTCGGCCCGAACTTCGTGATTTACGGTCCGCGCCAGTGGGAAGGCCTGGTCAGCGAGATACAGGTTAAAATGGTTGATGCGCACTGGCTAAAACGTCTGACCTATAAACTGTTCCTGCCGGTGGGACACAAGATAGCGGACCTTATGTTCGAGGGTAAGAAACCCAATATTTTCTGGAGACTTCTTCACGGCATAGCCTTTCATGCTCTGTTCCGGCATCTGAAAGACAGGCTCGGCCTGAGTCATGTGAGGTTCGCCGTCACCGGTAGTTCGGTACTGAGCCTCGACACCTTCCGGCTGATTCATGCTATTGGCGTCGAACTCCGGCAATGCTATGCCAGCACGGAGGCCGGACTGATTTCTTCACACAGCAAGGGGGAAATAAAATTTGAAAGCGTCGGGCGTCCGGCACTCGGTACCGAGGTAAGGATTACCGACGGGGGTGAACTCCTCGTTTCCAGCGAGTGCATGTTCAGGGGTTATCATAAGGATAAAGAGAAGACCGCCGCTACCCTGATAGACGGCTGGTGTCATACCGGCGATGCCGTCAATATCGATGATGACGGGCACCTGATATTTATGGACCGCCTCGAGCACATGGGAGAGTTGAGCTCGGGGGCTAAATATGCGCCGCAATACATCGAGGGCAGGCTCCGGTTCAGCCCCTATATCAAGGACGCGATGGTCATCGGCGGCAAACAAAGGGACTTCGTTTCCGCCATAGTGAACATAGATTTTGCTATGGTGGGCAAATGGGCGGAGAAAAAACGTATACCGTATACTACATTCGTCGATCTTTCGCAGAAAGACGAGGTCGCTGACCTGGTGCGGCAGGACCTGGAACGCGTTAACGGGTATTTGCCGGAGCAGTCACGCGCCCGGAAATTCGTCCTGCTGCATAAGGAGTTCGACCCGGATGAAGCGGAATTGACCCGCACCCGGAAACTGAGAAGAGAATTCATGGAGGACAGGTATAAGGTACTGATTACCGCCATGTACGATAACAGCGAGTCAGTGGACGTACAGGCACCGGTAACTTACCGCGACGGCAGAAAAGGGGTTGTCACCACCAGCATCAAAGTGAGGAGTATCTAGAAACAGTGCAGAATATAGCGAGGCCTGGAGCAGGCAAGATTCTTACCAGAACTGTGTTGTGGGCAATCGTGGGTATTGTTGTTGTAGCGGTGATACTTGGCTGCCTTGTGTCCGGCAAATTCCTGCAATTCACTATCACCGGCATAACGGTAGGTGCTGTTTACGCCCTCATCGCACTGGGTTTCGCCCTCATCTGGAAGTCCAGCAGTGTCGCCAACCTGGCGCTGGGACAGATAGTGCTGATTTCTTCCTGGTTCACCTATTCCATGCTGGTACAGGTGAAATTGCCGCAATACCTGGCTTTTCCCGCCGTCCTTATCTTCGCATTGTTCCTGGGCTGGGTAATCGAGCGTTTCGCCCTTCGCCCGCTGATAGCGCAGCCGATTCTATCATTAATTACGGTAACGCTGGGACTCGGCTATTTCCTGGAGGGAGTGATAACGTTCATCTGGCCATGGAGTGTCGATGCCCTGCCGCGTCTTTTCCCCATAGAGGTTATTCATATCGGCTCTGCCGTGGTCTCACAGCAGTATTTGTGGGTAATCGGAGTTTGCATTATCGCATTCGTATTGCTGACACTATTCTTTCGTTATCACAAGATGGGAATTGCCATGCGGGCAACCGCCGATGACCAGATGGCGGTGCAGGCATGCGGCATACCGGTCACCAGGGTATTTTCCATGTCATGGATGTTCGCCTGTGTCGTAGCCGCCATCGGTGGAATCCTGATTTCGAGCATCAGTGGCATCACTCACGGGCTGGTGGAAACAGGCCTGAAATCATTCTCGGTGGTGATACTGGGCGGTCTTGATTCGTTCATCGGTTCGGTAGTTGCCGGACCGATAATCGGACTCGCCGAAAGCTACGGCGGCGGCTATCTTACCGAGCACACGTGGCCGGGCGTCAAGGAAATCATACCGTTCGTGATTATCATTATCGTCATGGTGATTAAACCGTTCGGACTTTTCGGAGAGGAACGCATAGAGAGGATTTAACGGATGACATTACCCTGCGGCGTGCGCAATTATACATACGACACGGATATGGCAATCGTGCGCACTAAGGCGCATTGGGCGCTGTTTATCGGCTTCTTAGTCTTCCTTTTCACGATACCCCTGTATTTCGGCAATTACTGGCTGAGTGTGTTCAACCTGATCGCCATTACGGTTATCGCCGCTACCGGTTTGAACCTGCTGGTAGGTTACTGCGGACAGCTATCCATCGGTCATGCCGGGTTCATTGCCGTCGGCGCCTATACATCAGCCGTACTTACCTATAGATTCGATTTGCCCTTCCTGGTCGGACTGGTCAGCGCCGGTGTTGTTTCGGGGCTGATAGGACTTGTCTTCGGCATCCCATCGGTAAGGGTCAAGGGCTTCTACCTGGCAATTACCACGATAGCCGCCCAGTTTATCATTATCTGGGTAATCAACCACTGGGGACTGACGGGGGCGACCGTCGGGCTCAAGGCACCTTATGCATCGATAGCCGGTTTTGAATTTGCCAGCCGGACCAGTCAGTATTACCTGGTAATAATCATCGCCGTTATCTGCGTTTTCATTGCCAAGAATCTGGCGCGCACTAAAGTCGGCAGGGCTTTCATCGCCATACGTGACAACGACCTTGCCGCCGAAGTAATGGGTATCAACCTGCTTTACTACAAACTGCTCGCTTTCTTCATCGGCTGCTTTTTCGCCGGCATTGCCGGCTCCCTGCTGGCACACTGTTACTATCGACTTTTGCTGGGCGAGTTCTTCAGTTTTACGGAGTCCATATTATACGTGGGCATGATAATTATCGGCGGCCTGGGCACGGCTATAGGACCCGTACTCGGAGCGGTTTTTATCCGCCTCCTCCAGCAGGTGCTTACCATGGAAGTCGTACCCTTCCTGGAGGGCACCGAGATGCTCCCGGCAGGCTTCGCCTCCGGTCTTACTCCCATGCTTTTCGGTCTGGTAATCGTCCTCTTTCTTATATTAGAGCCGAGGGGACTAGCCCGCCGCTGGTCGTTATTCAAAGCCGCCTATCGTCTCTGGCCATTTTCATACTAAGACATAATACAAGGAGGTACCCATATGTGATATACTACTTTACAAAATACACAAAGACTGGAGTGTATAATAAAGGAGGCTAAAAATGGTAAAAAGAAAATTGTGGTTGATTACCGCAATCACCTGCATGACGCTGGTAGTGGCATTATTGCCTTTCCTCAGCGCTTGCGGTGAGAGTAAAGAGGGCAAGACGCTGAAAGTGGGCATAACCACGCCGACTACGGGACCGGCGGCGGAAAAGGGAGCCCCTATGGGGCATGGAAACCTCGACTGTATTGACTATATCAACGATGAACTCGGTGGTGTCAACGGCTATGAGATAGAGGTAGTCTGGCTGGACAACGGCTACGATGCCGCCAAGGTAGTCACCATCGTCGAGAGGTTCATGGATGAAGGCTGTCTGCTTTATACCACGTCTTCATCGGCAATGATGTCTGCTTGCATGGAAATCGCCAATGAAGCAAGTTTCCCGGGTATTGCCGCCTTCTCATCCCCGATTCTTTACCGCCCGCCACAGCATATCTACGGGCAGATGCCTGACTATGGTGATGATTTCCTGGTATTCGCCAAATATTACATGGAAAATATCTGGAAAGGTTCCGGCAAACCCAAGATGGCACTGCACCTGCTGAACAACACCACCGGATACGGCGCCAGGGATGCTGCCAGGGCTTATGCCGAACAACTCGGTATCGAAATCATCGCCACGGAAGAGCATTCCAAGACCACTACATCCGAGATGGAATCTTTGACGAGGATTAAGGCGCTGAATCCCGATGTGCTTTATATCTCCAGCACACCGGCCCCAACCGCGCTGATTGTCAAGAACGCTCATGAACTGGGTATGTTCCCGGGCATAACCATCGGTTCAGGTCACGCAGGATTCACCAAGGCTTTAATCGATATAGCCGGAGCGGACATTGCCGAGGGTGTTTACGGCGTATTCCCAACCGTAAACTGGGGTGATGACGTCCCCGGTATGGCGAAGATGACCGAATACCTGCAAGCCAATCATCCCGAGGACGCCGGCAATATGGACTACATCACCACCTGGGCACAGAGTCTTATTGTTGCTGAAATCCTGCGGGTAGCACTGGACAATGTCGGTTATGATAAACTTGCCAATGGTGACGCGGAAGCCTGGAAAGCCATCGAAGAGCAGGGTATTAAGAAATTAAAGAACTACACTGTCGGCGGACTGCACGGTCCGGTAAGTTACACACCCGGAGATAACCGGCTGTCCAAGTCCGTTCGCGTATTCCAGGTACAGGGCGGTAACATCGTCCCGCTTACCGACTGGATTGATGCTCCGGTAGTGGAATACGAGAAATTCGACTGGTTCGGTAAATAGTTAAAGCGTGTACGGGGTTCTGTTGCGGCAGGGCCCCGTACATGGAGTAAAGCTTTGCTCAAACTGAATAACATAGAGGTCACCTATCTCAACGTTATCCGGGTGCTGCACGGCGTCTCCATGACCGTGGAGGACGGTGCCATTATCGCTCTTCTCGGCGCTAACGGTGCCGGCAAGAGCACTACCCTTAAAGCCATATCCGGTCTGCTCCACGTGGAAGAAGGCGAAGTTACCGACGGCAGCATCGAGTGGAACGACGTAAGGATAGAGAAAAAGGGCGCCGAGGAAATCGGTAAACTGGGCATCATCCAGGCGCTGGAAGGACGCCGCGTTTTCGGGCACCTGACGACCGAAGAAAACCTGCTCGTCGGCGCTCACAACCGCCGCGACCGCCATGCCATCAAGCAGGATCTGGAGATGGTCTATGACTACTTCCCGCGACTTAAAGACCTGAGAAAAAATACGGCCGGTTACCTGTCCGGTGGCGAACAGCAAATGCTGGTCATCGGGCGGGCGATGATGGCAACTCCGAAACTCATGATGCTCGATGAGCCTTCACTCGGCCTGGCACCGCTGCTGGTGGAGGAAATTTACGATATTATCAAGCGCTTTAATACGGAACAAAAGACTTCAGTGCTGCTGGTGGAACAGAATGTCAGGATTGCGCTGAGCATTGCCGACTACGGCTATGTAATGGAGAATGGCAGGGTTGTCCTCGACGGCAGCGCCGATTTCCTGGAAAACAACGAGGACGTCAAGGAGTTCTATATCGGTCTTTCGGCAGTCGGCACCAAGAAGAGTTACCGCCAGGTTAAACATTACCGGAGACGCAAGAGATGGCTGTAAACATCAGGCCGGACGAATATTACGACGAACTGGAAACGATGTCTCCTGTCGCCAGGGAAAAGTATTTCAATACCAGATTGCCCGAGACGATAAAGCATGCCTGTACGTATGCCCCGGCAGTTAAAGCGCAGCTGGACAGGGTGGGGGTTGGTCCGGAAGAGATTCGCATGGTCAGAGACATGGAAAAGCTGCCCGTCACCCGTAAAACAGACCTGCTGGAAATGCAAAAGCAGCACCTGCCCTATGGCGGGATTCTAACGATTCCGCTCGAAGAAGTGGAACGAGTCTTCATTTCACCGGGACCTATCTACGAGATACAACCGTCAAGCATCAAGTTTTTTGCTAAATCGTTCTGGGCTGCCGGCTTTAGGAAAGGCGACGTGGTCATCAATACGTTTACCTACCACATGTCCCCCGCCGGAATCCTCTTCCACGAAGCCGCTCGCGACTGCGGGGCTACCGTGGTGGTGGCTGGCACCGGCAATACCGACCTGCAGGTTCAAATCATGAAAGACCTGAAAGTGACCGGTTTCGTGGGCACCCCCAGCTTCCTCATGACCGTTATCAACCGTGTCAGGGAAGTGGGCAATGACATTAACAAAGATTACACTCTGAAGCGTGCCTGGTTTACCGGCGAAATGCTGGCGCCGTCTCTCCGCACGATTTTCGAAGGTGAATACAATATTGATACTTACCAGGCGTATGCCGTCACCGAGCCGGGCGGGTGTATCGCCTACGAATGCAGTCAGAAGTCCGGTATGCACTTCATGGATGACTATGTCATCGAGGTAGTCGACCCGGAAACGGGTAAGCAATTAGGACCCGGCGAGGTCGGTGAAATCGTGGTAACACCTATTCACAGTCCTGACTGGGGTCTGGTACGTTTCGGCACCGGCGACATGTCGTCATATATCACCGAACCATGTGCCTGCGGACGTACTTCATACAGACTTACCGGTATTGTCGGGCGTACCGGCGACGCGGTCAAGGTCAGGGGTATGTTCGTCGTTGCCAGGCAGGCCGAACAGGCGATTACCGGTTCCGGTCAAATCTCCGCGTACCAGCTGGTCGTTACCCGCCAACAGCACCGCGATGAAATGACATGTAAAGTCGAGTTGAAAGAAACGGGAGCCGATAAGGCTAAAATTTCCGCAGATATAAACAAGAAATTCCAGGACGTGTGCCGTATTAAAATAGACAGGATTGAATTCGTACCGCCGGGCAGTATCCCGGAGGACAAACAGGGGATAATCGACGAGAGGAAGTGGGACTGACTGTAATTCCCGATTTGAGGTTTACGGAAATCAGTGAACCATAAGGTCAGTTTATCTCTAACGGAGTATTTCCCCCAAGCTTACACCCTAATTCAAAAAATCATGGTCTTGTATCAAATGTCATTCTGAGGAGCGAAAGCGACGAAGAATCCGTATTAGAACTGGCTGAAACGGATTCTTCGCTACGCTCAGAATGACAGTGAAATGCTTGCTTTCGATACAAGGCTAAGAATCATGTATCATCGCCTAACGTTTTTCTTCACCGAGATAGGCGGCGATGACCTCGGGATTGCTCTTGATTTCGTCCGGCGTTCCTTCAGCGATCTTTTGTCCGAAGTCCAGCACCACAATCCTGTCAGCAATGTCCATGACAACGCCCATGTCATGTTCTACCAGGACGATGCAGCTGACGCCGTCACGGAGTACGGGACTGTCCGGGTAGGTAACGCCCTGCCCTTCGAAAATATCGATAATGAAGCGGGCGATATCTTCTTTCTCTTCCAGGTTCATGCCGGCCATCGGCTCGTCGAGGAGCAGCACTTTAGGTTCCAGTGCCAGCGCTCTGCCCAGTTCCACCCTTTTACGTATTCCGTAGGGAAGCATGCCGACAACCGTCTTCCTAATCGGCTCGATTTCCAGGAAATCGATTATATCCTCTACCGTCCGCCGATGGATGATTTCCTCTTTGTGGGCTGGCCCGAAGTACAGGGCACTGGTGAAAACGTTCTGCTTCATCATGACGTGCCGGGCGGCCATTATATTATCAAGAGTGCTCAGTCCTGTGTACAACTCTATGTTCTGGAAGGTCCTTGCCAGCCCGAGTTTTGCCGCCTTGTCCGGCCTGATGCGCGTGATACGCTTCCCCTCGAAGTATATTTCACCTGTTTGCGGCTTGTAGAAACCGTTGATGCAGTTTAGCAGGCAGGTCTTGCCGGCACCGTTGGGCCCGATAATCGCCAGGATTTCCTTATCCTTTATATCAACGCTGACATCACTCAGCGCCCGTACACCGCCGAAATTTAGTGAAACGTTCTGGATTTGTATCTTTACCGAATTTCCGTTATTCACAACCTATGATATCCGCTTAAGCCTGCCCGGAGAACAGCTTATTCTTATATTGCCTAATCCGGTGGCAGTCCAGCCCTTCGCATTTTATTGTTTTCTTCAAACGTTTACTCTTGTGTTTCATGGTACTCATAGTATTTTTATCGGGGCTGGCATATATATTATAACCGGTGCATTTCAGAGTGCCGTCTTTTTCGGCGATGAAAGTCACTTCATCTTCAACGGCATCACAGTATATCGTCGTTGCCGTTAGTAACCAGTCAACCATTCAATAAATCCATATCAAGCGTGATAACGCTAATAATCTTACTATTAATCGGCACCGCAATTCAAATGTTACACGTACGTGTTGTAACATGTTTAACTGCCTTTTGTCCCCCCGGCTCCACTTTACTTTTAGTCGGTTATCATATCCTCAAGTTGCTGAAAAGCTGTTATAAAATCTCATCTTTATTTCTTGCCAACAGCCTTGAAAAAGGTATAACAAAAAGTGCCGTCTGACTCGGCGGAGCGATAGAGTTCTTTAATGCCCCTGTCCCACGCCGCCCTGGTAATCAACCTGCGATGGACAGCCTGTTCCCTCACCCCTTCCACCATGGCTATGAACGTCTTTCTGGTAAAGCCGTCCACTAACTCCGGCCGGCTGGCATCCGCATATACAATCCTCGGCGAGACAGAGACACCGTCAAATCCGGCAGCAATCAACAAAGGATACAGTTCACGACCGATGAGTGAATTTCCTCCCATCGCGGTCTGAACGTCAATCAAACATTGTATCGTGGCTTGTGCTGGCTGACTCCTCGGATGGTAATAGGCTGACCCGTGGTCCCCCTCGATAACGGTTATCGTCCCCCCTTTTTTAAGGACTTTTTTCAACGAGACAAGCGCGCCAACCGGGTCCCGGAGATGCTCGAGAAGAAAACAGACAAAAACATGGTCAAACGACTCTTCATCAAAAGGTAGGTTGAATACATCGGCAACCTGAAACCTGACGTTACGGATTCGCATCTGCCTGACACTCTCTTCGGCTTTTGCCAGCGAATCTTCGGCAATATCAATGGAAATAAAATCACACTGCGTATTTTGCGGCGCCACAATCACCGTCTGCGCCCCGGTCCCGCAGCCGGCTTCCAGCAAGCACCAGTCCGGCGGGACGGAATACGGAATCGTGATGCAGCAGACGGCTTAAGGTATTAGCCTGATCGGAAAGCCGCCGATATTCTTTATTAGAATAACCGTGAACGTAAGGAACGTCGTTCATAGCCGATATTCTATCATACCGCCGGTGCCCCGCCAATTTTTCGTGCTGGCTGGCAACGCCGGTGGAATTGATTATACAATATTAGTAGGAGGATTATCAGGTAAACTCGCGCACTGTACCGGTATAACAAAAAATGACTATGAAAAAGGTATTATTAATGTTCCTGGTATCAACTCTGGGCATTATCTCGATAACGAATGCATCCGGCTGCGGCATACCCGTAACCAGCAGGGAGGTTACAGTAAAACCGCCGTCAAGCGTTGCAACCGCACCGTCCGCAGAACCGGCACTACAACCAGATGATACGGTCGAACCTTCTACCGAACCACCGCCTCCAACCGTAACGACCGCCCCAGCCACCGGACCGGCATTAACCGTATCGACACTGCCGTTGCTGGACACAGCCCCTCACAGTCCCCTGGAGACTGCGTATTTCGCCCTGGGCTGATTCTGGGAATCAGACTCCCGGTTCGGGAGTATCGAGGGAGTTATCCGCACCGCCGTGGGGTATGCCGGAGGCACTACCGGCAGTCCTACTTACCGCAATATCGGTGACCACATCGAGACTGTCCGTGTAGAATACGACCCCACCGTAGTCTCGTATGAAGAACTGCTGGACGCTTTCTGGTGCAGCCACAGTCCCGTGTCGCCCGCTTATTCATCACAATATCGCTCGGTTATCTTTTATACAAACGAACAACAGCACCAGCTAGCTATAGAATCCAAAGAGGCGGAGGAGAACAGGCTGGGGAGGCAAATATACACGGACATCGAACCCTATACCGCTTTCTATGCAGCCGAGGACTACCACCAGAAATATAACCTGCGGCAAAGGGCTGATATTGTGAACGGGCTCTACGCAATTTACCCGGACGAGGCGGATTTCAGGGACTCCACCGCCGCGGCGCGACTGAACGGGTACGTCGTTGGTTACGGCGACCTGGATACGTTGGAAAAGGACCTGGAATCTCTCGGTCTATCAGAAGCCGGTAAACAGGCACTCCTCAACATTGCCGGGTCGGGCCTCAGACCGGTCTGCCCGCCCAACTAAGGCAGAATAACCGTGATACACGGGTGATGCGTCCTCTAAACGCCTCCCTGGAAATTCTCGTCGCTCATCGTTTCCAGCACCGCCTCTTTCCCGGAGATAACCGGCAGCACCAGGTGCGACCGGTATTCGCTGTTCCGGTAAATTTTATGAAGCGTGGTCCTGGCACTGTTCAGATGGGGATGATAGTGAATCTGTATCTCGGGGTCGCGGGGGGACTCCAGGCTCTCTATTTCCAGCTTGATGCGGTGTCCGGCTCTAAAGACATTGACAATATTACCCAGACCTACCGCGTATTCATTTATTTCACCGGGCTTGACCGGCTTGGCGCTGGTGTGGGGGTGATACGGGGCATACGGTTTTGACTTTTTAGCGTTAACAGCCCGGTGGGATGCCTTCAGCCAGCCTTTGGACACGGGCCTCTCCGCACCGGTCGGCGCCACGTCGGACAGCTTGACTATCCAGTTGGTATCGTCCTGGTCGATGGATGCAAAGAAATTAAAAGCCGCCGGGCCAATTAATTCCAGGTCGGCAGGCAGCGCCGGACTGACGTATTTCACCGAGTCCCTCTTGCTGGAAAGATGCAGCGGCTGCTGCAGGAAGCAGTCGGGCTCCGGCTGAAGCAGCTCCGGCTCAAAGGAAAGCCCTTCCCAGCGACGCAGGTAGCAATTTGTATAATCAATACCCTTTAAGGGCCAATCCTGCTCATAACGGTACCGGTTGACCCCGGGCACGAACAGCTTGATAGGCGGCTCGTCCATAATACCGGTATCGTTGCCCTTGAGCCAGTGGTCGTACCACCGGATGGCTAATTCAAAGTCCTCCCTCCAGGGTCGCTCCTCGGGCCCGGTGGGTTTCACGAATAACTTTTTGGTGGTATTGATGCCGGTATAGACGTCCCAGTAGCCTTTTATGCCGCCGACCTTGCCGATAACGTACGTCGGTACTTTTATCCTGTCGAAGAAAGGATAAATGGACTTGTCCTGCCAGTAAGGTCCATCGAAGGGATTCATCACCATGTCGAAGAAACTGGGATTTTTCTGGGGGTATTTCAGCAGGTGGTAAATATTGGGGTAGTATTTGATATCGGGGTGATTGAGGAGTTCGTTGCGCCGGCGCTCCAGCTCATCTCTGGGCAGGGTTTTCATCATCAGCGACACGGCGTTCTTCGGGGCAAAGCCGCTCGTCCCGTGGCGGCCGTCCCACAGTCCGTAGACGAATAGATTGAGAACGCCTCCGGCATATACCATGTCCCGATAAAAGTCGGCGGCGATATGAGAAGTGAAAATGGCTTTGAGGTGTGGCGGCTGATGGATAGCCACCTTCAGCTGCATCATGCCGTAATAGGAATACCCTATCATGCCCACATTGCCGTCGCACCAGGGCTGCCGGGCTATCCATTCCACGATATCGGCGCCGTCCTGCCCTTCCTGCTGCGTGGTCATGCCGACGAATTCACCCTCAGATGCGCCGGTCCCCCGGGCATCGGCAATGACGTGGACATAGCCCCGGGACACTATTTTGGGAGTATCCCCGGCTTCTATATTGCCGTCCCAGACGGCGCTCTTATTAAGGGGCTGCGGCGGAATAAGCACTTCCTGGAGTTCCTTGCCGTAGCCCCCCATGGCAAACAGCGCCGGGAACTTCCCCGGGGCATCCGGTCGATAGACATTTACCGCCAGGCGCACGCCGTCCCGCACGGGCACCATGATGTCTTTTTTAGTCTTTATGCCGTATTTGGGTTGACTTATCAGTTCACGCCAGTCTTTCTTCATTTCTCCCCCTTAAAAGCCTGTAACTGTTGAAAAAACAGTTCAATTATGATTAAAGTGTTTGGCTGGAAACTGATAATAAAACTATCATCCGTAAACAGGTTTGTCAAATAATCCTGCCAGGCATTTAACGTCCTCGGTAAGATTTTCCAGTCTCGGAACCAGGTTGATTCACCGTAAAAAATATGTTAGAGTTAAGCCGTTTTTTCCAGGCGCATGATAACCTTTACCGGGGAGAGACAGCGTTAATCATGATAATCGGTTTTCTGGTTTTCATGGCTTTTTTAAGCCTGATACTGGCATTATGGGAAATCCAGATTGAGGGCAAGGAAGGTTGGGCGGCAAAATTACCCACGTGGCGTATCGAGAAAGGATGGGTTGTCAGGATATTCGGCGGCCGCCCGATAACCGGCTATCATGTATTCATGTCGCTGTTCATGATTGCCGTGATTCACCTTCCCCTCTTCTTCGTTTCGTGGAGCTGGCGACTGGAGAGCCTGTTGATAGGCTTTTTGGTCGGTATGCTATTACTGGAGGACTTCCTGTGGTTTGTCCTCAATCCGCATTACGGGATTAAAAATTTCCGTAGGGGTAAAATCTGGTGGCATAAAAACTGGTGGGGACCGGTGCCAATGCTTTACTGGATTATGATAGTATTTGCCGCGTTATTAATTTACCTGGGCAGGACGGCTATCTAAAAATATTATCAAGTATTGACAATTATGTAGTAATGTAGTATAATACTACAATACTACAATGAAATGGACTGCTAAAAAACACCAGCAAATCCTGAATGCCGCCGTCGACCTCTTCAAACGTGCCCACGACGTCAAAAAAGTCAGCGTGGAAGAGATCGCCCAGGAAGCCGACGTCTCCCCCACCACCATTTATAACCATTTTGGCACGCGCGAGGCGCTGGTGGCTGAGGTCGCCAAGACGCTGTTCAGAGATGTTCTGGACATGGCGCGCTCCTATATTCGCTCCGACCTGCCCTTTCCCCGAAAACTCACCGATATTATCGCCGGTAAAATCGATATCGTTTCTCAGGTGAACCGGGAGGTCCTCAATAAACTGATGAGCCAGGATAAAACCATGTCCAGCTTTATCGAGGAGGTATTTCGCACGGAAATCGCGCCGCTGTGGCTCGAATTTATCGACGAAGGCAAGCGTCAGGGGTATATCGACCCGTCAACGGACAGCACCACGCTTATCACATATTTCGATATTCTCAGGGCCGGTATGGCTTCAATGTCGCATCTGACACGGGACTGGGAAAAGAACATGCCGGTCATCGAACAGCTGACGCGCCTGATGTTTTACGGTTTCCTCAAAAAGGAAGTCGACCTTTTCCAGAAGGAGGCTAAAGAAATCCATGACTGAAAAATCCATCGTCGTCGAAAACCTCACCTACCGCTACGGGGACCTGCTGGCGGTTGACCACATCAGCTTCGAGGTCGGGGCAGGCGAAATCCTAGGATTTCTGGGTCCGAACGGCGCCGGTAAGACGACTACGGTAAAAATGCTCACCGGGCAGCTCAGGCCGCAGGAAGGCAAGGCTATCCTTCTGGGACACGATGCGGTCAAGGAGACCGAGAAGGTGCAGTCGCGCATCGGCGTTTGCTTCGAGCAGACCAACCTCTACGAGCAGATGAGCGCCCTGGACAACCTGAAGCTCTTCGCTGAACTCTTCGGCGTGAAAAACTTCGACGGCTATGCCCTGCTGAAGCGTGTCGGACTGGCAGAACGCGAAAAGGACAAAGTGTCCAGCTATTCCAAGGGGATGAAACAGCGCCTGATGGTGGCGCGCTCGCTGGTAAACACGCCGGAAATCATCTTCCTCGACGAACCGACGGCGGGACTCGACCCCGTATCGTCCGAGACCATCGGCGATATTATCCTGGAGGAGCGCGACCGCGGGGCGACGATTTTCCTGACCACCCATGATATGTGGGAAGCCGATAAACTGAGCGACTGCGTTGCCTTTATGAACCAGGGCAAGATTGAAGCCATGGATACGCCGCATAACCTCAAGCAGAAATACGGCAAACGTTCCCTCATCGCCGAGGTGAGGGCAGCCGGCGGCGGACTTGATAAACGCGAAATCAGCATGGATGCTGACGGGACTCCCCGGGAGGTGGAAGAACTTTTTAAGAACGAAAAGGTGGTCACCCTCCACAGCGAGGAGGCTACCCTGGAGGATATCTTTATCCAGGTCACCGGCCGGAGGCTGACGGAATGAACGCCCGCATCATCAGAGCCCTGCTGAAAAAAGACTTTTCTCTGTTCATGAACAATCGCTTCTATATGCTCATGACCATCGTCGGTCTGGTTTTTTACGTCGGCATCTACTTCGTCCTGCCCTCTAAAGCGGACGAAAAAATATCGCTGGCGATGTACGCCCCGGCGCTGCCCCCTGCCTTTGAAATGCTGATAAACCAGGAGGGCGCCGAGGTGGAAATTTATCCGAGTGAAGAGGCTCTCAAGCAGGCGGTACTCGACGGCGATTACCCGGTAGCCGTAGCCCTGCCTCCAGATATCGTGGACGTCTGGATGAGCGGCGGCAAGCCGGAGATTACCGTTTACTACGCTTCTGACCTGCCGCCCGAAGTCAGCGCCGCCGTCGTATCGCTGGTCAAGGAGCTTTCATACGCGCAGACCGGCCAGGCTCTGAACTTCGAGGTTACCGAGGAAATACTCGGCCCCGACATGCTCGGGAACCAGATTACCATCCGCGACCGCCTGCGACCGCTCCTGGCGGTTTTCCTCCTGTTGCTGGAAATAATGACACTTGCCAGCCTTATCAGCGTGGAAATAGAGCAGGGCACGGCACAGGCACTGCTGGTCACGCCGATGCGCACCGCCGACCTGTTTATCGCCAAGGGAGTACTGGGAGTGGGATTGGCGTTCGTGCAGACGATATTGTTCATGGCGTTGGTCGGAGGCCTTAACCATCAACCCCTTATCATCCTGACCACACTTATCATCGGCAGCGTCATGGTGGTCGGCGCCGGTTTCCTGCTGGCTTCACTCACCCGCGATGTCATGTCGGTCACCGGCTGGGGCATACTCATCATCATCGTCCTGGCTATCCCGGGATTCGGCGTCGCCATTCCGGGGCTTATCTCCAACTGGGCAAAGGTGATTCCTTCCTACTACCTTACCGATACCGTCAGCCGGGTGGCTAATTACAGCGCCGGCTGGGGAGATGTCGGTACCAATCTTGCCATCCTGGCGGGGATTACCGTTGTGGTCGTCTGGGCAGGCATGTTTACACTGAGGAGACGTTATCAATGAAAATACAGCGTGTCTTTACACTGGTAAAAAACGAGGTGCTCCACGGCTCCAAGGACGCCATACTTATCATGGCTATCGTCATGCCTATCGTACTTGCCCTTTTCGTAAACCTGGCTTTCGGCAATATTTTCACCGACCGCGCCAAGCTGGGCATTTATGACGAGAGCAGCTCGCGGCTTTCCGCCCGGCTCGAATCCGCCGAGAGCATCAGCCTGAAGTCCTACCAGAACGAGGTCGATTTGAAAGAAGCTGCCGCCAGAGGGTCGATAGACATGGGCATCGTGCTGCCTGCCGACTTCGATACGACGCTTTCTACCGGCACCGTTAAGCTCAAGGCTTACGTATGGGGGGAAAGCCTGGCGAAAAACCGGGCGATTATTCCGGCGGTGCTGGCTGACGCCGTGCATGAAGTCGCCGGAGCCGACCTGCCGGTAGACATCGAGACGGTAGCCCTCGGCGACGAATCAAGCGTCCCCTGGAGCGACCGCTTGCTACCGCTAACCGTGCTTATGGCTATCTTCTACGGCGGCATGATGATTCCGGCGTCATCGCTGATTAAGGAAAAGCAACGTCGTACCCTGGAAGCCCTGAACGTAACGCCGGCATCCGTTACCGATATTTTCACCGCCAAGGGCATCATCGGCGCGGCTCTGGCAACCATCATGGGCATCCTGACGCTTGCCATCAGCACCAGTTTCGGCAGCTCGCCGGTACTGCTGGTGTCAATTCTGGGACTGGGGGCGATTCTGGCTGCGGAGATAGGGCTCCTTGCCGGAGCCTTTATCAGGGACATGAACACCCTTTTTGCTTTTTGGAAATTCGGGGGGATACTGCTCTTCGGCCCGGCGATTATCTTCATGTTCCCGGAGATTCCGTCGTGGATAGGTTATATCTTCCCCACCTATTACGTGGTCAGACCGGTGGTGGATATCAGCGTCTCCGGGGTGGGTTTCGGCTCGGTTTCGCTTTACGTAGCCGTACTCATCGCCATCGTCGTCATTATGGCGGCGGTGGTCATGGGCATCGTAAGGCGACTCAGCACCCAGGCGCTAAGACTGAACTGACAATTCGTCTGGCTCAGGCTGACGCCTGAACAGCCAGTTTCTCATGATGATAGGCGGTATAATCGTCGTAATCAGGCTCATCAGTATCAGCGCGGCGTAAGTGCTCTGGTCGATGAGGTTCTGGCTGAGGCCGATGAGCGCCACAATCATGGCAACCTCGCCGCGCGGCACCATCCCCGTGCCGACGATAAGGGAGTCCCTGACGCCAGCACGCTGCAGTACCGCCGGGACGCCGCACCCGAGCGTCTTGGTAAGTATGGCGACGGCGGACAAAGCCAGTACAAACCACAATAAGTTCCAGGTAATGACATGGAGGTCCATGATAACCCCCAGAGAAACAAAGAAGATGGAAGCGAAGATTATCTGCAGGTGCTCCGCCCCTTCCCTGAATACCTGACCGCGTTTCAGTTTCACGCCGGCAAAAGCCGCTCCCGCCAGAAACGAACCCACGATTGCCGATAACCCGGAAAACTCAGCGGCCATGGCGTAGAAAAAAGCCACCATGATGGCGAAGATAAAGATGGATTCCGGGTATTTACCGGCTATCTCGGTATTATCCAGCAGGACAATAAGCTTAGCCAGTACCAGCTTGCCGAGTAAAATCCCGATAGCAATAAATACAACCGCTTTGGCAGACGTAATAAGAACCGATGTTACCGATAGCTCCCCGGTTACCAGCCCCTGCGAAATCGATAAAGCCAGTAAAGCTAAAACATCGTCGATAACCGCCGCCCCGATAATCGCCTTGGCAGCCTCCGTCTGGAGCTTTCCCATTTCCCGGAGTACGTTGGCGGTGATGGCGATACTGGTTGCCGTGAGTGCCGTACCGATGAAAATAGAAGAATTGAAATCAAAGTCGAACAGTATTGCCGTGAAGTAACCCCCTATCGCCGGGACGATAATACCGAACAGGGCAATCACCACGTAGCGGATTCTGGCTATCTCTTTGATGCTGAATTCCAGCCCGATGGTAAAGAGAAGAACGACCGCACCGAGATGCGCCAGCGTCGAAACAAAACGGGTATAAGTTACCAGCTCCAGCAGGCTGGGACCGACGATAATCCCGGCAAGGATGATACCGACGACGGCGGACTGGTTTATCCGGTAAGCGAGCAGGTATCCCGCCAGCGCCACGAACATCAGCAGGCTCATCTGGAACTCGGTATTTAACAGGACAGATTCGCCGCTAGGCATTCCCCGTACCTGATTTCCGCCTGATTACCATACGAACCATTATACCTAAAAATCGTTCTTCTGCCTACAGCACTTCCCTCCATTCCCGGAATACCCCTCTAAAGTGTTGTATCAAATGTCATTCTGAGGAGTCCTTCCTCTGGAAGGGCGACGAAGAATCTCGTTGAGGCGCTGGGAATTACACATATGTACCCCATCATTCAGAGACCCTTCGCTTAGTTTATCCTGAGCGCAGCGTGAGGGCTCAGGGTGACATTATACGGCACTTTTAATACAAGACCCCCCTCTAAACGTCAGGGATTGAAAGGTACTATAGCACTCTGTGACAAAATTCCTATTGATAGGCACCGTTTTTAACGGCAAAATGATAAAGGATGAAGCGGAGCTTAAAACTATGCAAATAGTAAACTTTGCCAAGATAACACGCAGATTTAACGGGGCTAAAAAATCCACTTTGGTAAAAATCGCGGCAGGTGTACTTTCCGTAATTTCATTGCTGAGTATCAGCATCTTTACCCAGACAGGCAACGCCGCTGACGAGGCAATCGAGGAACCGGCTTTCCCCGGAGCCAAACCCGCCGTTGAATTTCAGCCGCAGAATACGTACGCGCCAGATACGTCAGTTTCCGGCGAAGCGATGGTTTATATTAAACCCGATAAGACTGTCAACATCGGTGAAAAGCTCAGCTTCACCATATCGGCTGATGACGCCGACGGCGATATAATGTTCTTTTCCGCCGCCGATTTACCGGACGGGGCTACCTTTGATTCCGAAAGCCGGACATTCACCTGGACTCCCCGCTATAACCAGGCGGGTGTTTATTCGGTCCGCTTTGAGGTGACCGACGGTGAATTTACCGATTCCGAGGACATCACCATTACCGTTGTCCAGTTCAGTGAGAACTGGGACGTCAACGCCGACACCGATGCCAATGTCCTCGATATGGTGCTGGTCGGGCAGTGCTGGGGTCAAACCGGCCTGACCGGCTGGATACCGGAAGATACCAATGAGGACGGATTGATCGATATCCTGGATATGATTATCATCGGTCAGCACTGGACGGAATAGGAGGCACTAGTGAAAACCAGAATTTATATCGCCAGGACTCTGTTTATTGTTTGTATAATCGCTCTGGTACTTGTACCGATCAACCTGGTATTAGCCGAGGGGCCTACCGTCGTCAGTGTCTCCGCACCGACAGGACTCGGACCGGGCGAGCAATTTACCGTAGATATAACGGTAGCACCCGGCACGGCAATTGCCGGCATGCAGTTCAATCTGGCTTTTGACCCTGCCGTGGTTACCGTGGATAGCGTTGCCGAGGGCAGCCTGCTATCGCAGGACGGGGCATCCACCTACTTCACCGCGGGGACTATCGATAACGTAGCCGGCACCATCAGCAATGTCGCCGGGGCTATCACCACTCCGGGACAGTCGGTTTCCGCACCTGAAACATTTGCCGTAATCACCATGACGGCGAGTTCGCAGGGCGGGACATCCGCCCTCACCCTCTCCGGCGTTGTGGTGGGTGATGTCAACGGGCAAGCCGTGGAAATCAGCGTTGTCAGCGGGCAGGTCGCCATCAACCGCGCCCCGGTGCTCGGTGCCATCGGCGACCGTTCATCCAATGAAGGGGAACTGCTGACTTTCACCATCTCCGCCAGCGATGCCGACGACGACGTGCTGGTTTATACGACCTCCAGCCTGCCTGACGGCGCAGTCTTTGACACCGGGAACCGGACGTTCTCCTGGACCACCCGCTACGACCAGGCGAATGTCTACCCGATTCGCTTCGAGGTGTCCGACGGCAGTTTGACTGATTACGAGGACATTAATATAACCATCGTCCAGCTTTATCCCGACTGGGATGTCAACGGCGATGGTGACGCTAATGTCCTCGATATGGTACTGGTCGGGCAGCGCTGGAACGAGTCCGGCCTGACCGGCTGGGTACTGGAAGATACCAACGAGGATGGAACCATTAACGTCCTGGACTTTATCATCATAGGTCAGAACTGGACGGGATAGGAAATAAGGCATGAGAAAAGCATCGCGTGTGTTAAGAATTTTAATTACGGTTATCGTGTTGTCCCTGGGACTGTCGCCGGTCAATGCGGCTCTGGCTGATGGTCCCACGGTTGTCAGCGTTTCCGCACCGGCTTCGGTGAATACGGGACAGACGTTTAACGTAAACATCGCGGTGGAACCCGGTACCGCCATTGCCGGCATGCAGTTTAACCTTGCCTTCAATCCGGCACTGGTTACCGTAAACAACGTTACGGAAGGCAACCTGCTGTCACAGGGCGGAGCGTCGACCTATTTCAGCCCGGGCACCATAGACAACGATGCCGGCACCATCACCGGCGTTGCCGGTGCCATCACTTCCCCCGGACAGTCCGTGGCCGCGCCCGGCACCTTCGCGGTAATCAGCCTGACCGCGGGCACGCAGGCCGGGACATCGGCGCTGACTCTCTCGGGGGTGCTGGCCGGCGACATTAACGGGCAAGCCGTGGAAATCGGCGTTGTCAACGGCCAGGCGGTGATAAACCAGACCGGCGGCGGTGGTAATGACGGAGGTGGCGGCGGTGGAGGCGGTGGCGGCGGCGGGGGCGGCGGTGTAACGTCCTTAGCCGATTTTACCAGAAGTGACGGCGAGATAGTAAGCGAGGTTATTGCCTCAGATGATACTTTAAGCGTTCATCTGATTATTCCCAAAGGAACGATAGTAAAAGACAGAAACGGAAACAAGGTATCGTCCATACGCATCAAGAAATCCGTACAGAGCTATACCGTCAGTACGAATTCCAAATATGCCAGCCAGCGTTACGATATTCAACCGAACGGGGTCACCTTCGGTCCGTCGGCGATTCTTGTTTTCGATTATTCCGATGCCGATGTACCGGACGGTATTTCAGAGGACAGTCTTTACATAGCCCTCTGGGAACCCGCCGCCCAGGAGTGGATTGAACTGGGAGGCACGGTAGACCCGGCGGAAAAGACGGTATCGGTACCCATCGAACATCTTTCGATATACACCCTTATGGCGTACACACGGCCCGCCAGCTTTGAATTCAGCGACCTTACTTTGAGTTCGCGGCAGTTAATCCCGGGCGACGTTATCAACGTCAGCGTCCTCGTTACCAATACCGGCGATTACGCCGGCGGGTACCAGGTCGACCTGGCAATTGATGACACCGTGGTAGAACAGGAGGCCGTTACCATCGAAGGCTTGAGCAGCCGTACGGTATCTTTTGATATTACTACAGATGCCGTCGGAGAACACATTGCCAGCATCGGGAATCTGTCAGCGACCTACTACGTCAACGAATTATCGACGCCGGCAGCCTTTACCGTCAGCGACCTCACCGTATCTCCGGCACAAGTAGACGCCGGCGATAACGTTAACGTATCCGTTCGCATCACCAATACCGGCGACCTTCCCGGTATTTACGATGCGGTACTGCGGCTGGATAATGCCGAAGTGGAAACAAGGTCGGTCGAGCTTAACGGCGGCGAAAGTCGGGAAGTCGAATTTATCCTCACCGTTGACGAGCCGGGACAGCACATGGTAACCATGGGCGACCTTCAGGCACTATTCACGGTTCTGCCGCCTCCACCGGACGTTACCATTACGGAATCATCCGGTTCTCAAACGGGAATTTCCGATCTCCGCATCACTCCCAATTATGACGAACAGACCGGAGTCCTTATCTCCAAGAGCATAACCTACCGGATTGACGGCTCGCCAGCCCGGCTAGCGGAGATGGGACTGATACTCAAAGTATACTATGAAAATGCCCTGATAGAGGAAATCCCTCTTCCCGCGCTTAACTCCCTGCAAACCGGCGAGAATTACGGCAGCCTGGAATACATACCAGCCGACGGCTGGGAATCCGGAATTTACGCTTACCAGCTGGAACTCTACCAGGACGACACCCCTATCGAAAGCTCGGCGCCAATGGAGTTTACGGTCACTCCCGAAGTAGTAGCCACCGTAGTCAGCTGGCAAATCCTGGGGATAATAATCAGCGCCGGCCTGGTACTTGCCGGAATCGTTATCATCGGTGTTGTCGTCCGCAGGCGTGACATGCTCCGCGCCCGGGTCGATACCCGTAACCCCCGCAACGGCAGACTACGCTAAAGGATACTTACTTTCGCCATATAACGTTAAAAACGAGGCACAGCCTGCAGGCTGTGCCTCAATATTTTCGCTTTCTTTTTTACTACATAAACAGCAGCCTCCCTACGGCATTTATGCAATTATCAAGCTGTGGTATAATGCTCTTTAATTAGAGAATAAAGTCAAGGTGGTTTTGATGCTCTGTCCCGAATGCCGGAAGGAAATGATTATCGTGGAACACCACCGCATCGAACTTGACTACTGCCCGAAGTGCGAAGGAGTCTGGTTCGATGCCACCGAACTGGAATTATTGCTAAAAGCCGCCAACCTGCACGAGGTGGAGTTGTCCCTGGAAACGATGCTCCGCCTGCCGGGGGCAAAGGAACCGTCCCGCGGCAGGAAATGCCCGATATGCCACCGCAAGATGCGGGAGGCTGCCGTCGGCGAGCCTGCAATAATCGTCGATGTCTGCACCAGCGGGGAGGGTCTCTGGTTTGACGGAGGCGAGGTCCACCAGCTACTCATGCAGCTGGCGGCTAAATCCCCGGCGGGTGAAGGGATTTCAAAGGAAGTGCTGGCTTTTCTCGGTGACACGCTTAAAGCCAAGGAATAGCAAATATACACGGATAAGGAGGTCTGAATGATAGCCGTATATATCATTGTTGCCATCGTCGTCATACTCATTATTGTGTTAGCCTCAACCTACAACAGCCTGGTCGGCCTGCGCAACCAGGTAAAGAACGCCTGGGCGCAGATTGACGTGCAGCTAAAAAGGCGTTACGACCTTATCCCGAATCTGGTGGAAACCGTCAAGGGCTACATGAAACACGAAAGGCAAACGCTGGAAGCGGTGACCAAGGCGCGCAATCTTGCCCAGAAACTTTCCGACTCCGGTGCCGCGGAAAGAGGCAAGGTCGAAGGCGAACTGAGTAACGCCCTGGCGCGGCTGCTGGCGGTAGCGGAAAACTATCCCGACCTGAAAGCCAACCAGAACTTCCTCGCCCTCCAGGAGGAGCTGACCTCCACGGAGAATAAAATCAGTTTCTCCCGGCAGTTTTATAACGATTCCGTGCTCAGGTTCAACAACAAGACCCAGATGTTCCCGTCCAACATCGTCGCCGGGATGTTCTCCTTCAAGACCGGGGAGTTCTTCGAGACCGCCGCACCCGCGGAAAGAGAAGCCCCCAAGGTTAGTTTCAGTTCGTAGAGAGGACATTATCTCATGTGGGAGCAAATAAGGTCCAACCAGATAAGGTCGGCGTTTCTGGTCGGCATACTGGGGGCGTTGCTGCTTCTCGTGGGCTATTTTCTCGGCGCGAGCTTCCTGGATAATGCCCTCACCGGTCTGTTCATCGCCCTGATTGTCTGGGCGATAATGAACCTAATCGCCTATTTTCAGGGCGACAGCATTCTGCTGGGCGTAGCCGGAGCCAAAAAAATAAAGCCCGATGACCACCCGCGACTCTACAACGTCGTCGAAGAGATGAAAATCGCCTCCGGTCTGGAGAGGATGCCGGATATCTATATCATCGACGACCCCGGCATGAACGCCTTTGCCACCGGGCGCTCCAGGGATAAGACGGCCGTTGCCGTAACCACCGGCCTGCTCCAGCACCTGAACCGCGACGAGCTCCAGGGGGTTATCGGTCACGAGATAGCCCATATCAAGAACCGCGATGTCCTGCTGATGTCCATGGCGGGGGTGCTCCTGGGCACCATCGTTATTCTGGCATGGTTCGGCACCCGGGCTATGATATTCGGCGGTATGGGCGGCCGGAGGTCAAGTCGTTCCTCGGGAGGCGGCGGTCAGGCACAGGCTATCATCCTGATAGCAGCCCTGGTGTTGATGATACTGGCGCCCATCGCCGCCCAACTGCTGTACTACGCCATATCGAGAAAACGCGAATACCTTGCCGATGCCTCCTCCGCCCTTTATACCAGGTACCCGGAGGGGCTGGCTTCGGCGCTGGAGAAGCTGGCCGGTTCGACCAAGCAGCTGAAAGCCGCCAACCAGGCCACCGCACCGATGTATACCGTCAATCCCTTCCGCAAGGAAGGCAGGGCTGCCAGCGACCTTACCAGCACCCACCCGCCTATCTCCGAACGTATCAGGATTCTGCGCGCTATGTCCGGCTCGTCCGTAGCCGACTACGAAAAGTCCTACCAGCAGATTAAGCACAAGGGCATCATCCCGGCATCGGCTCTGGCGGGTGTCGGAACCATGTCGCTCCGGGGTCCGTCAATGGAAAAAGAAGCCGACAGCACGGCGGAACGCAGCCGGGAGACGTCGGACCTGATGTTGCGCATGAATAAATACCGGACGATAGACTGCGCCTGCGGGACGAAGCTGAAGGTGCCCCCGGGATTCTCGGAATCCCGGGTCAGGTGTCCGCACTGCGGTAGAATAAATCAATTATAAGCCGATAGAGGCTAATTCCGGATAATTGACACCGAATCAGGAAGAGAGGGGACCATTGTGAGTTCAAAAAGACCGGACTATTCTATATTTGAAAAATTCAAATTCGAGCGCAAGCCCGTAGGCATAAAATATTCATTAGGCAAGCCGGAGGGAATAGAGCCGTCGGACAAGCTCCTGGCAATCTGCGAGCTCTTTGCCGAGGCTCAGCACAGCCCGCCTTTTTACATTACGGCAGATAATATCCAGTGCGGCGGGCAGGTGATGGGAGTCCAGGAATACCCGCCGATGATGTACAGCGGGCAGTTGGGGCCGATGTTCTCCATGTTCAAAACCCCCGGCGCCAACCGCAGGATTTACGACTACGTTCCGCATCTGCCCGGGGACTCGGTGAAATACGTGAGTTATGCCACCACCGACCGAATGACTTACGACCCCGATATCCTAGTTTTTACCGCCAACACCAAGCAGGCGGAAATTCTCCTCAGAGCCAGCAGCTACTCCGACGGCAAGATGTGGCACAGCAAGGGGTCAACATGCCTCGCCTGCGCCTGGATATACGCCCACCCCTACCTCAGCGGCGAAATCAATTATACCGTTAGCGGCCTCGGCTACAGCATGAAAGCCAGGCAGGTACTCCCGGAAGGACTGATTATCATCACCTTCCCCTTCGACACCATTTCTCCATTAATTGAAAACCTCAACGATATGGACTGGGAACCTTACTGGTTCACGCTGGGCAGGGACGGTTTCATTAGTGAGGTGCAAAAAAGAGAAAAGGAACTGACCAAACAGCTTGGCATGGCGTACTTCCAGACAACCAGGTCCGTGGAGAAGAAAAAATAAGCCGATTACTCGAAGGCGTACAATTTGCCGTCGTAAGAGCCGACATATACCATACCGTCGGCTACGGCCGGAGAAGAGTTGATTATATCTCCGGTCTTATAATTCCAGAGTCTATTGCCGTTAGCCCTGTCCAGGGCATAAAGACGACCGTCCTGACTGCCGACATACAGGGTCGTCTCCGTCACGGCGGGTGAGGACGTCACCAGATCCAGGGCATAATAGGTCCATTGCGTGGTCTGGTCGTTGATATCTAAAGCCATTACACGGTTGCCCGAACCCAGGTAAATAGTATCACCGTAAATGGCTGGTGAGGAACTGGACTGCGAACCCAACCAGTGTGACCAGACAAAACCGGAAGGCATGGGAGGTTCCGGGGCAACGCCGTATATCCAGAGGGCATTCCAGTAAATTTTCAACCTGTTTTCCCAGAGCCAGTTCTTGGCTTGGGCTTCGATAGCCCATAAAATCCCTGTTGAATTCACGATGTAAACAATGCCGTCTTTGACTGCCGGAGAGGTGACAACCAGAGCGTGGGTCCGGAATTCGAGGCGGCGCCCTCCGTTTTCGGCATTGATGGCATAAACGGAACCATCCATGCAGCCAGCCACGACGACGCCCTCGGTAACCACCGGCGAAGATATGACCAGATTACCCACCTTGAACTTCCATTCCTCTTCCCCCGTACTGGCATCTACCGCGTATATATGGTAATCATCCGAGCCGAAATAAACCCTGCCGTTGGCAACCGCGGGTGAAGACCTTATGGCATAAACGGCCGGGGCATTCCAGAGTTTGGCGCCCGTAGCGGCATCGAGGGCATACAGTTCGCCGTCATTTGACCCGCAATAAACCACGCCATCGACGACCACCGGTGAGGACTCAACCCAGCTGCCGGTCTTGAACTTCCAGATTTCTTCCCCGGTCTTGGCATCCAGGGCGTAGATATAGTAGTCCCGGGAACCGAAGTAGACAATACCGTTTACCACTGCCGGCGAAGAATGTATGCTATCACCCGTTTCAAAGGTCCACTTTAGATTACCCTGGGGCAAGACACCATCCGGATTGTTGGTCCCGCTATGACCCTGGTCACGCCGGAACATGGACCATCCACCGCTTGAGGGGATAGATTCAAATTCTTCCGATAAGCCGAACATGACATTGGTGAAATTGTATAAATAGATAAACAAAATAAACAGCAGGAAGACGCCCAGTATCGAGAATTTGATTATCCGCCGGCGCTTGATAATTGCCCGTCTTCTCTCGTCCAGTTCCTCTCTTCGGGCTATACCATCAATATCTTGAAACATATCTATCCATAAAAATACTAACGCGATTATGATTACACTGTCAACTAAAATTACGGGAAGCAAGACCTGATAAGAATCACCAGGTGGTGCGTGTCTCGCCGGCACCGGCAGACCTGGGAATACGTACAAAAAACATCGTTACGGTCGCTACCACGGCAAGGACCAGAGCCGTAACGAAAGCCAGATTATAGCTTTGCGTGGTGTCGTAAATCCTGCCGTAATATACCGGGGACAGGAGCCCCAGGGGCGCCAGTATCGCTACTATGGTACCGAGTATAGACCCGAAAGCCTTTCTGCCGTAATAGCGGCCAAGGATAAGGATAACCACGGGGGTCACCAACCCGGAGCTGAGGCCGTGACACACCAGCAATATATAAATCGACGGGAGGTTCTGGAACCGGAGAAAAGAACTAAGACCGATAACCTGTAAAAGGAATGCCCCCACCAGCAGGAACTGGATACGCTTCTTGGGAATACGGTCGGCGATGATGCCCCCGAATACCCTTGCCGGGGCGGTAAAGAATATCATCATTCCCATCATGCTACCCGCCGTAACGTCGTCTATCCCCATATCGGTCAGGAAGGGATGGACGTGCAGGTTGAAGCCGCTGGCGATTATATTATGAACACTGAAACCGAAAGCCAGCAGCCAGTACGTACTGGTTTTAATCGCCTGTCTGTAAGAATAGTCCGTCTGCTCATAACTCGAGGCGTATCCGGCGCCCTGTTCCGTTATGCTCAACCTAGCTTCTCCGGTACCGGGAGTTACTTCCGCCCCGTCCGGAAGCAAGCCGTAGTATTCTGGACGCTGCGGTTTAACCAGAACGTAAGCCAGCGGGATACCGGCGAGCATGATAATGCCCCAGAGAAGGCAGGCGAAACGCCAGCCTTCAAGTTCAATGAGGGGCGTGACCGCCTGCACGACGATGATGCCGAAGACGCTTATCAGCCCGAATTTTATGCCCTGGGCAAGTCCTCTCCGGCGTAAAAACCAGTCGTTTATCATCTTGTCGCAGGCAACCGTCAGTCCGATATTAAGTCCGAGTCCAATAAGGGCTCCCCAGGCCAGATAGTACTGCCATACCTCGGTGATATAGTTCATCAATATCATGCCGGAACCGGCGATAGCGATGCCGATAATAGTCACCCACCTCGACCCGAACTTATCGGAGAGCCAGCCCACCACCGGCGAAGTTATCCCGCCTTCCAGCCTGCCGATTCCCGGAGCCCACGAGGTTAAAGCCCGGTTGATTTTCAACTCACTGGCAATGGGTTTAAAGAAAACGGAAATGCCGTAGGTATTGAAGCCGTGACCCAGTCCGGACATGACCCCGATGAACAGGACGGACCACCACCCTGTGAAGATACGCGGACGAACATTCTTTTTCTCAGACAAAGACGATTCCTCTTTTCACGCGATAATAGTCAGCGTTCCGCAGATAGAGACACGGAGACTCAGGCTTTTTTAAGGGCGGCAATATCCATGTTGTGTTCCCAGGGACTCCGGGTAACATGCATAACGACGAAGGTAGTCGTCCTGACAATATCGGGGACATTGGCAATGACGTTTTTAACGAATTCATCAAACTCCGCAGGGGTGTGAAAGACAAAGATTCCGATTATATCATAGGTGCCGGTACATCCGCCCATATAATATACGTTGGGACTCTGTATCAATACATGCTCAACCTTTTCGGCGGTACCGACCTTGACTTCGATGCACATTATGCACATGAAATTAAGTCCCAGTTTCTGAGGATTGGGTATGGCGCTGATTCTCATCGTATCGCTCGTAACCAGGCCTTTGACCCTGTTGCGTACCGTTCCTTCCGATACGTTCAGCTTGCGGCCGATTTCCCGGAAGCTCTGTCGGGCGTCTTCCTGGAGTTCGCCGATTATTTTAAGCGCCAGTTCATCCAGCATGGCACACCTCCCGAAGAAAAGTCATATAAAGTCTTATCCATAATCATACGCATTTTCATAAAATAATGCAAATTACAGGATAGTTTGCGCAGTGAAGGATAAATATAGGCGCATTGATGCTCAGGTCTGCGTATGTATCAAGGAATACTCTGCCGGCGCCTTCCGGCCCTCTATGATATCTATCACTATTATCCGGTCGTTGACCGGTCATAGAAGAGACGTCTCAGCAGTATAAGTTTAACATCCTCGCCTGTCTTCAGGTCAATCCCAAGTCCGGCGGTAAGCCTTCTTATCAGGATAAGTATAAATAGCGCCACGCAGCACCAGATTACCGCCGCGGGTTCGCCGAAGTACCAGGCGGACAGCGGCAATATCAGAAAATAGGCTGCCATTCCCAAGGGGAGGCTGCGACTGTAAGAACCGCCGATGACGGATTGCTCATCCGAGGCACGGGATTTGGCGGTCAGGCGGGGGACGGTCCTGATTATCAGCGCGATAATAACCGGGAAAATGGCAGCCAGGGCGGCCACGGGCATCAGGGCGATAACCATGGCTATGGTAATGCTGTTGCCCTTTTCCCCATCGAACCTCTGGAACGCGGGCCACATCTGGCCGCATACGGCCGCCAGTCCGGCGAAAGCGACGATAGATATCTCCAGTCCGATTGCCCTGCCTACCAGTACGGGCAGGATGCCCTTAACGAATTCCCCCACCACGCCGATAACACCGAAAATTCTCCCGCCTTTTGACCAGAGAGTCTGGTGATAATCGCCGTCCAGACTGATGCGGCGGAGTCGCGCCAGTAGCGACAGGTGCGGCACCGAACCGAGGAGATACGACCCCACTATGAAAAAGGTGTCAATTATCATTTTGTGACATTATCAGGATTTAATCATTACCAGCAGCATCTTGAATTCTGAAACGGCCTTCAGGGCGTGGGGCTCGTTGGCGGGCATGATAACCATTTCACCTTTCTTCACCTGAAGCGGTTTCCCGGAGATAACGACCTCAGCTTGACCGTCGAGGATGTATACCAAGGCATCAAAAGGAGCCGTATGCTCGCTGAGTCCCTGCCCCTTGCCGAAAGCAAACAGCGTCAGCGTACCGACATCCTTATCGATAATCGTCCGGCTGACGATAGTCCCTGACTGATATTCTACCAGTCCGGCCATATCAACTGCTTTTGACGTCAAGTCTTCGATATTCATGGGTCTTTTCCTTGATTTTTTATGTATTATACCTGATTGAACCCGACTAAATATAGTAGATTTACTATTTGAAAATATATCAGTGGTATGTCACCATTTAGATTGAGTAACTATCAGGAGAACGATATGGAGAAGAGACGACTCGGCAAGACCGGGCATATGAGCAGTATCATCATCTTCGGGAGTTTCGCCCTGTTACGGAGCAGTCAGCAAGAAGCCGATGAAGCCCTGGAAATGGCCCTCAGGGAAGGCATCAACCACATCGATGTCTCGCCGGTGTATGGGCTGGCGGAGGAACGCATAGGCTCGTGGCTGGGCAGAAACGGCAAGCGGTTCTTCATCGGCTGTAAGACCGCCGAGAGAAGCAAAGAGGGCGCTATGGAGGGTCTAAAGCGGTCGTTGGAAACCCTGAAAATCGACCACTTTGACCTGTTTCAGTTTCACGGCGTCGATACCATCGATGTCCTGAACACTATCTTCGGTCCCGGCGGCGCTCTGCAGGCCGTCCTTGAAGCCAGAGACGAGGGGCTGCTGAAATACATCGGCATCACCGGGCATAATCCGCCCGTGCAGAACGAGGCGCTCAAACGATTCGACTTTGATACCGTGATGTTTCCGCTTAACCGGGTACACGCCGCCCACGTGACCGACTGGAATGACTTCGCGCCTCTCCTGCGGACAGCCCGACGAAAAAATGTCGGCGTCATGGCTATCAAGTCGGTCGCCAAACAGGCGTGGGAAGACCCTTCTAGAGACGCCCGCCCCTATCAAACCTGGTACCAGCCTTTCGATGAAGTCGCCGAGATAGAGAAAAGCCTCTGGTACACCCTCAGCCAGGACATCACCGCCGCCGTGCTGCCCGGTGAGTTAAAACTCTGGCCGATGGTCATCGACGCGGCGAAGAGGTTCAAGCCACTGGATACCGGCAAGCAGCAGGAATACGTCTCACAGGCAGCCCGGTACCAGCCCCTTGTGGGACCCAGTATGGACTGACCCGTCATGCCGGCAATTTAAGGTTTCATATCTGGAGGCGGCTTTTTAGGCGGCAGTCCCTGCTTGGTCTGGAGGGGCTTACAGATAATCTCGGTGATATGCAGGTCTGCCAAGTGCGTGGAAGGGGCGGCTATCGCCACCACCGCCGTGTCCGAACCCCGTCCGGAACCCGTGACGACAACGACCTCCTCCCCGGAATCGACATGCCCGCCGTCCACCGCCATGAGGACGATTTCCACGCAAACTTTAATCCCCTGGCAAAAAGTACGCAGCAGATTTGCCATGATGGTGGGCGTGTTCATGCCGTAGAAATTCTCGGTATGGAACAGCATGGTGCCGAAGTGCACTACATGCCCTTTTCCGGCGAGTTCCTTGACCAGTTCCTGAGGGAACCGCTGACCGAACATGAAACCATACTGGTGCGGTACCACCACTATCTTTTCAATAACGCTTTTATCCCAGAGGCTGGCGGCCAGCCGGGCCGTCTCGCCCGTGGTTGATGCCAGGACGACCTTTTTAATACCGCGCGCCCTGGCGCGTTCCTCCGCCAGACGCAGGGTTGTCTCGGTATTTACAGGGCCCGGTTGCTCGTAATAAACGATTTTTTCTTCCAAGTATTTCCTCCTTAGCAGGATATTCGGCTTATATTAATTTTACCATTTCTGGCTGTATATATATAAATCAGCCCGGTTTTAACCGGACGAACTATAAGCTGAACACAAGAAAGTGTTATAATCAGGGACAGTTCATCCACCGGATATTTCACGAGGAGGCAATAAATGCAGATTCTGATATTATCGGGCAGCCGTAACCGCGAGGGGCAGACCGCCCGGGCTATCAAGGCTATCCAGAAAGGCATTGTCGCAGGCAAAGGGGAGTCGGATGTTATCTTCTTAACCGAGATGAATCTTGAACGCTGCCGTCAGTGCGATGCCGATGGGTGGGGGCTGTGCCGCGAAGAGGGCCGGTGCATCATCGAGGACGACTTCGCCTCAATAGCGGCGAAAGTGAAAACCGCGGACGTGCTGGTCTTTGCCAATCCGGTCTACTTCGGCGACCTCAGCGAAAGCATGCGGGGATTCCTCGACAGGTACCGGCGAACCCTATTTAAGCCGGGCGCCGCCCCGCCTCCGGGATTCGGTATGTCCGGGGGTACCCCGACTATCGGGGTGTGCTATGCGGGGGGCAGCGGCAACGGCACAGTCTCCTGCGCCTTCTTCCTCGAACGCATCTTGCAGACCTGCGGATTTGACGTGGTGGACATGATTCCGGTACGCCGCCAGAACATCGATGTCAAGCTGCCGTTTCTGGAAACGGTCGGTAAATGGCTGACCACCAGACCGACTTCCGGACCTCCCTTTGTCCCCCCGAAAAAATAAAAAGGCGAAGGATTGGCTGTTTTCACCCGCATGGCGGGTGGGGAGACTCTGCCCCACCCCACTCCGCTCATCCTGAGCTTGTCGAAGGATTCCCACCCTGGCCACCCTCGCATCATCAGCGGCTTAGCCCGATGTATGTTCACCCATTACCCCACTACTAACCTTAAAATAAGATGAGGCGGACGGACATCTATGCTAAAATGGTGGCGAGATGATTCCCGTTAAGCTGAAGATGCGCAACTTCATGTGCTACCGCGATAAAGTCCCGCCGCTGGACTTTACCGGCATCCACCTGGCCTGCCTTTCCGGCGACAACGGCAACGGGAAATCAGCCATAATCGACGCCATCACCTGGGCGCTGTGGGGCAAAGCCCGCGCCAAAAGCATCGACGACCTCGTCCACGCCACGCAGTCGGAGATGGAAGTCGAGTACGACTTCACCGTCGAAAATCAACTCTACCGCATCATCCGCAAACGTTCCAAGCCCAGGAAACGCACGGGTGCCGGGCAATCGTCGCTGGAATTCCAGATAAGCAGCGGCGACGGTTTCCGCGCCATCACCGGCAATACCATCGACCAGACGCAGCAGAAAATAATCGAAGTCCTGCACATGGACTACGATACGTTTATCAACAGCGCCTACCTGCGCCAGGGACACGCCGACGAGTTCACCCGGCAGGACCCCGCTAAACGCAAGGAGGTGCTGGGCAGCATCCTGGGTCTTTCCTTCTACGACACGCTGGAGGAGCGGGCTAAAGAACTCGCCAGGAAAAACGAAATGGATACCGCCCAGCTGGAAAACACCATCGGTGAAATCGCCGGGGAGCTTGCCCGGAAACCGGATTTCGAGGGAGAACTGGCGGAAGCGCAGGGCACGCTTTCCCGCATCGAAGCGATAGTCAAGGAAAAAGAGACGGCGCTTAACAGCCTGCGACAGAAAAAGGAGTCACTGGAAAACAAAAGGGTTCAGCTTGACGAGATTGATACGCGTATTAGCGCAGGCACTCGAGACCTGCAAAGCCGGGAACAGCAGGCTGACCAGCACCTCGCCAGGATTAAAGAATACGAGGAAATAATCGGTCAGAAGGCGGAAATAGAATCAGGCTACGCCGGATATGCCGAAGCCAGGAAAGCCAACGATGAACTCGACCGCAGGTTCCGCCAGACGGTCAGCCTGGACCGGCAGAAGAGCCAACTCGAGTCAGCCATTGAGAAAGCCAGGAACGAACTGACCACGGAGCATACCGTCGTTCAACGCGACATCGCCAGCCTTGAAGACAAAGCAAAGAAACTGCCGGAACTGAGAAATCAACTTGCCCAGACACAGGCAAAGCTGCGTCAGGTAACGGAATCCGAAACAGAGCTAAAAAATAAAGAACAGACCGTTCAGGAAACACAGCGGCAGGTCAACCATTTGGAAGCCGAAAAAAACCGACTCGAACAGGAAATTGGGGAGGTGGCGGAAAAACTCGACCTCATCACGTCGCACCTAGCCCAGCACACCGAGGCAAAATGTCCCCTCTGTGAAAGCGAGTTAACGACGGAAGGACTGCAACTTATCGAGTCGAAATACACCCGGGAAAAACAGGAGAAATCCGATTCTTTGAAAGCAAACCAGGAGAGCCTGGCGCGGAAAAGGACTGAATACGAGGCGCTGCTGAAAGATAAAAAGCAGCTTGAGGCGGAAATCGACCGGCAAAAGACCAACGCCCAGAGCCAGTCGGTCATTATCATCAAGCAGATTGGTGAAATCGAAGAAGAAACGGAGAAATTGACCGGGCTGAAAGAAAGTCTCGAAGACATCGAACAGCGCCTGGCGAAACGTGACTTCGCCACAAACGAGCAGACCGCCCTGGCGACTCTGGAAACGGAAATAGCCAGCCTCGGTTACGATGCCGAAAAGCACGAGCGGACTCGACAGGAACTGAGCCGGTTGGAGCCCTACGAACGCCGGAAAAACAAACTGGATGAAGCCATCAGGCTTATCGACCGGGAAAAGGAGGGGCTGGCAAAGTCCCGGGAAGAAGCCGAAATCAAGCGCGAGGGTCTCAGGGCGGATAACCAGAAAAAAGAGTCGCTGACCGCCGAACTTACCGACCTGCCGCAATTACAGCAGGAACTCTCCGCCGCCGAAGCCGAGTATAAAGACCTTGACAGCCAGCGTTCCCGTGCCCGGGAGGTCGTCGGGAGCGTCCGCGCCAGACTGGAACGCCTCGCCGAACTGGAAACGAGAAAGAAAGAGAAAGAAGAGCAGCTGTCCCGTATCTCCCGGGAAAGCAGTATTTACAGGGAGCTTGCCAGGGCTTTCGGGAAGACGGGCATACAGGCTTTGATAATCGAAACGGTACTGCCGGAGATAGAGTCGGAAGCCAACCGGCTGCTCGCCCGGATGACGGACAACCGCATGCACGTGAATTTCGAAACGCAGAAAGAGACGAAAAAAGGGACCGTTCAGGAAACTCTGGATATCGCCATCGCCGACGAACTCGGCACCCGCAACTACGAGATGTTCAGCGGCGGCGAAGCCTTCCGCATCAACTTCGCCATCCGCATCGCCCTGTCACGCCTGCTCGCCAGGCGCGCCGGAGCGCCGCTGCCCACACTGATTATCGACGAGGGATTCGGCACGCAGGACAGTACCGGCATGGAAAAGCTGAAAGAAGCCATAAACTCCGTCCAGGACGACTTTGATAAGATACTGGTCATCACCCACATGGACGAACTGAAGGACGCCTTCCCCACCCGCATAGACGTCACCAAGACGCCGGAAGGCTCGATGATTAGCGTTAACTAAGGACTACAGCCCCAGGTCCGCCGCTATCCCCTGCATTGCCTTTACGCCGATGGTGATGAATTCGTCCAGCTCCAGACCGATATCGGCGCAGCGGGCTATTTGCTCCCGGCTGGCGCCGGCGGCGAAGCTCTTTTCCTTAAAACGCTTCCTTACCGAAGACGGTTCCAGGCCGGCTATATTCTTATCCGGGCGCACCAGCACGGCGGCTATAATTAGTCCCGTCAAAGGATCGGCGCAAAAGAGGGCTTTCTCCATGGGGGTTTCCGGGGCAACCCCGTGTTTTTCGTTGTGGCAAAGAATGGCATCGGCGATGGCTTCACTGGCTCCCAGGTCGCGGGCAAGGTCGGCGCCCAGCCGACTATGGCTGTTCATGTCGCCTTCGGTAAGCTCAACGTCGATATCGTGGAGCAGTCCGGCAAGTCCCCACTCATTCTCATTCCCACCCAGCCGCACCGCCAGCGCCCGCATGATGGCTTCCGTAGCCAGCATGTGTTTTATAAGGTTCTTGTTTTCGACGTTTTCCTTAACCGATTCCAGGGCTTCGCGTCGGTCCAATAGCTTTCTCCAGAGTCAATATACACCACCTGAAAAACAGAATCAACCTGACAAACCTGTGAAAAAACTACAAGTAATCCCCCACCTCGGTTGATATCTTTCCCCACCAGAAACGCCCGATTTCATCAGCAGCTTGGACTGCGGTCTGATTTATAATGTCTCCTTCTGTCATTCCCGTGAAAGCGGGAATCCATCCCCTCCCCCCTAGTATGATATCTATTCCCACCCTGACCGCCGTAACACCAGCCACGACGTAACCCGCAACGTTATTCAGCCAGCTTTATACCCGGTTTCTGTATGGCGAGGTGAGAAAAAGAAGAATCTTTAGCGGCACCGTGCCAGTGGACCTCGCCGGGCTCAATATAAATACATGTACCGGGGGTGACGGTTACCTCTTCGGAACGCGTCGCCACGATGCCTTTCCCCTCGGTAACATAGAGAATCTGCTCGTAATTATGGGTATGGAAGTTCAGCCTGGCTCCGGGACCGAAAGTGACCATCAGGACACCCATCCCCCCCGTATCTTTAGCATCGACCAGCGTCTTACGGTGCACCGGCCCCCTGCCGACTATTTCATCGCTGGTCTCGACAGCCTCCAGTTTATTAATATCGGCAATTATCATTTTACCCTCCTGTTAACGTCATATTCTGCTAATACTATACACGTACTACTACCCCGGCGGCTTTTTCCAGAGGCAGAATTACCGCATCGACGCCTTTATTCTCCAGACCCGCCGCCATAGCATTATGTAAATCTTTTTGAACCACCTCGCCCACTGGCAGGGGCACACCGTATTCCTCGCCGAGGGAGAGCGCCAGGTTAATGTCTTTATAAGCCAGGCTGACCTTAAAGCCGGGCTCGAAGTTACCTTTGAAAGTAGTGCCGGGATACTGCCGGGCGGTCCAGTTGTCGCCGGTACTGACCCTGATGATTTCCAGCAGCGTGGCGGGATTAATACCGGCCCGTACGCCCAGGACAAAGCCTTCCGCGGATATGGAGTTGCACGCCAGCCCGATGAGATTATTGACGAGCTTTGCGGCGTTGCCGCAGCCCACGGCGCCGACGGGAAAAATCTTCTGCCCCATCGTCTCCAGCACCTGACGCACCTTTTCCAGGGTCGATGCCTCGCCGCCGACCATGATGGTCAGGGTGCCCTTTTCGGCGGCGACGGTGCCGCCGCTTACCGGGGCATCGAGCACGGATACCCCCATTTTTTCAGCGTCGCGGGCTATCTTCTGCATGGTAGTGGGAGAATTGGTGCTCATGTCGATATAGATATCGCCGGACTGCCAGCCCGTCATCAGACCATTATCGCCGTAAACCACCTGTTCCACGTCCCCGGGGGCAGGCAGGGAAGTTATCACGACGCGACAGGCCCGGGCGACATCTCCGGGGGTATCAGCCCATTCAGCCCCTTTATCAAGAACGGGCGCGGCGGCCTCTTTGTTCAAATCATTAACAGTGAGGTTGTATCCAGCCGCGAGTATTCTTGTCGACATGCGTCTTCCCATCTGCCCGATACCGATAAAACCAATATCCATAGCCACCTCCGTTTCTATAGTTCGTAAGGCCAGGCATCCAGACTGCCGTCCACAAACCTTACGTTCTTAAAACCGGCACCGTCGAGGATACGCTGCGCCTTATAGGCGCGAAGACTCGTCTTGCAGTAGATTATTATTTCGTCGTCCGGGGAAAGCTCCCCGAGTCGTTTACGCAATTCGGGAAGCGGTATCAGCCTGGCCCGTGGTGTATTAAGGCGCGCTTCCTGCCATTCCATTTCCGAACGGACATCAAGCAGGACGAAGCGGTCGTTGCTGTCCAGCTTCTGTTTCAAATCGGCGAGAGTAATGGTACGGGCGAGTCCCGACAGCTTATTGCGGATGACATTGGTAGCGTCGTGCAGCGGGTCGAGGGCGCTGTTATAGGGCGGGGCATAAGCGAGGTCGATATCGGCAAGATCACCAACGGTAGCCCCGTAAGCAAGTGCGGTCGCCAGCACATCTATCCTTTTGGCGGCGTCACCCGGTCCCACCACCTGACCTCCCAATAACCTGCCGGTGGCTTTATCGGCTACCAGCTTGACCATGATATCCCGGGAGCCGGGGTAATACGTGGCGTGCTCGGAAGAAGGGACGAGGGACATGACGGTATCATAGCCGGCCTCCCGCGCCGGCGACTCGTTCAAGCCGACCCTCCCCACGTTGAAATCGAATACTTTGGCGATTGCTGTGCCCAAGACGCCGTGGAAAGTATCGTTGCCGCCGGTTACGTTGGTCCCGATGACGCGGCCGTGCTTGTTGGCGGTGGAACCCAGGGGAACGAGGCCCTTTTTCCCGGTAATGATATTGACCGTTTCCACGCAGTCGCCGCCGGCATAAATAGCCGGGGCACTGGTCTGGAGACGCTCGTTCACCGCAATACCCCCGGTATCCCCGATAGACAGTCCAGCATCTTTCGCCAGGCCTATATTCGGCCGGATTCCGATGGAAAGCAGTACCAGTCCGGCATCAAGCTCTTTATCGCCGACGGCTACCTTTCTCACCCGTCCCTGTCCATTGCCGAGGAAACCGGAGACGCGTTCCCCGCAGCGGACTTCGACCCTTTTCGACCGCAGGCGTTTATCAAGATAGGCGGCGATTTCGGCGTCAAGCAGCGCCGGCAGGGGCCAGCCGAGAACTTCGATAACGGTTACTTTCAGACCACGGACGGCGAAAGCCTCAGCCATCTCCAGTCCGATGAGACCCGCCCCGACGATTACCACCTCTTTCCGGTCGAGACTTGAAAGATACTGCCGGATGGCATAAGCATCCTGTAGATTGGAGAGGGTAAAAATCCCTTTAAGATTTTTGCCTTCCAGGTCGGGCACCACCGGCGACGCCCCCGTGGCGATGACGAGTCTATCATACTCAATCGTATTACGCCGGTCTGTTTTTATGTCGGTAATTTCTACATTATGGGCTTCAGGTTTGATTGACATAGCACGGGCGCCGGTAAGCACTTCCATATCATAAACATTTCGAAAATATTCTGCCCGGCGGGCTACCATATCGTCCTCGTTCCGGATTACCCCCGATATAAAATATGGCAAGCCGCAGGTAGCCGTGGACAAATTCTCCTGCTGCTCGATAATGGTTATCTTTGCCGAGGGGTCGCAGCGCCGCGCCCGGGCGGCGGCTTTTGGTCCGCAGGCCGTCCCGCCGATTATGACGATACGGTTTTGTTTTGACATGCGAGTTCCTCCGTGATTCCGATAATGCCGGCTATCATTCCTGTTGACTAATCAGATTCCGTTTGTTCCAGTATTGTAACCCGGGGATAAAATTGATAACGCCTGTAGAACGCGAACACCTCTTCGTTACCGTCAGCGACTGCCACTATCTTTCTGGTGACCGCTCGTCCATTCAGCCATTTCAGGGCCTTTTTCATTAATGTATCACCGATGTCACTGCGGCGGTAGTCCGGCTCGATGTATATCGACTCTATCTCACCGTGTTTCTCGGTGTTTATCGTGGTGACGCAGTAGCCGATCAACTCTTTTGTTTCAGTATTCATGGCAAGGTCGATACGCAGGGCGCCCCCGGCCGACTTTTTAAGTAAATCTGCTTTTCTACGCTCGAAGGTCATGCCTTGAAAATGGGCGACACTATGCCGTGAAAGCGACTTATGGTGTTCGTTCAGCTTCAGCCATAAGGGTTTAATTAAGTCAAGACTTTTCTCGTCCGCTTCGGTATATTGAATTTCCAAGGCTTCACTCCATGCTGTCAGATAACAAAGGAGGAGAGGGCTATTTTCATTATACAGTACACGAATAACCGCCTCAATTATGAGGATTTTTTCACGGGTTAAGCCGATGATGGTGCGAGGGTGGCCAGGGTGGGAATAGATATCATACTAGGGGGGCGGGGGTAATTATGTCTCCAGAACACAGACAGGGCTTGAGGGCGTAAAGAGGCTTTGCTATTATGAAGTAAATTCCGTCATGTATCCTATACGAAGATGGGAGGTGCCATGAAAGAGAATGAAGTATACGATTGTCTGCTGGATTTAGTCAGGAAAAGGCGTACCGTCCGCCAGTTCAGACCCGACCCCGTCCCTGACGGATATGTCGAGAAAATAATCGAGGTGGCGCGCTGGGCACCTTCCGGGTTTCATACGCAGCCCTGGGAGTTCGTCGTAATTAAAAATAAAGAAGTGAAGGATGCCATCGTGGCCGCTCTGGACCGCCACGCGCCTCCCATCACCAACCCTGCCCGGGACGACCAGACACCTGCTTCCCCGCGGAGGAGCTTCCGGGACGCCCCCGTTTTCATTCTCCTGCTGGCAGACTGGAGGGCAAAGGTAGGACTCCCCGGTCATCCCAAAGAAAACAACCCCATGGTTACCGACCTCTATAACTCCAGCCTGGCAAGTGCGTTCCTCTATATGCATCTGGCGGCGGCATCGCTGGGACTGGCTTCACAGTGGTATACCGCCACATCACGCCCGGACGCCGAGAGGGCAATTAAGGAAATCATCGGCATCCCCGAGCCCCTTACTATTTACGACATGATGGTACTCGGCTACCCGGCCAGTCCCCCGAACCCTAAAGAAGTCAGGGACCTCAACGATATAATCCACTATGATGATTGCGGGCCGCAGGACTTCCGTACGGACGAGCAGGTCATCGCCGACGCGGAAAAGACCTGGGCTTGGTGCATGGCGGGGCACTAGTGATACATACGTACCTTCACGGGCTAAGCCGCGTATGGTGCGAGGGCGGCAGGGTGGGAAAAGATATCACACGAGGGGGGAGGGGATGGATTCCCGCCTGCGCGGGAATGACAAAAAAGGAAAGGGGGGCTTTATTCAGCCCCCTCTTAGAATTAGTTTGTGTCTTTCCGCTATTTTTTAATAGCCCTGGCTTTAGATAGCGGAATGTCTCCCAAGTTGATATCTTTCTCGGTATTCAGCTTATCGAACGATTTGGCGGCAAAGCCTTTGGCTTCTATTTTCAGGTTGTAAACGCCCTCTTTAAGCCCCTCGAACCAGAAGTCCCCGAAGCCGTCGGTGGTAGTAGTCTGCTTTTTACTGTTGCTGCTTAAAGTGCAGGTCGCACCGATAATGACCTCCTTTGCCACGGGGTCGTAAACGGTGCCGGCGATGAACTTCTTCGGGATATTCAGGTAATAGACCCTTGGCTTGGCTTTGGTTTCCGGTTTGAGCACCTCGGCTTTAGCGATGAGCGACTTGAACTCGGACTCCTCGCCGAACTTGATAGCCTCGGTGGGACAGGCATCGGCGCAGCGGGGGATGGTCCACTCGCCGCTGTCCAGCAGGTGGGCGCAGCCGGTGCATTTCTGGGCGATGTTGAGGTCTTCGTTCATAAAAATGGCGTCATACGGGCAGGCATCCACGCAGGCTTTGCAGCCGGTGCACCTGTCCGGGTCGATGATAACCAGTCCGTCGTCCCTCTGATAAATAACGCCTTCGATGGGACAGGCCGGGATGCAGGGGGCTTCGTCACAGTGCTGGCAGGGGACGGGGATATAATGCATCTTTACCTTGGGCACGGTGCCGCGGATATGCTCGGTCTGCCGCATCCAGAACTGGCCGGTATCCGGCTGGGGCTTGGCATAAGGCGACCAGTCGTTGCCGACATGCTCGTCCTTGCAGGCAATCTGGCAGCTGTAGCAGCCGTTACAGATTCCGACATCGATGACAAATACTTTACCCATTATTAAATGCCTCCTTCGACCCAGGCGTTAAAGCGCAGTCCTGACGCCGGGTCATATTCTCTCCGGAAAGCCTCGTCGTATGCCTCGGGGTCCATTTTACGCCACTCTTCGTGGTCCTTCTCGGTAACCTTCTGGACGTCACAGAGGTAGCCGCTGGTAGCCTGTCCGACGGCATTGCGGGAGGCGACTCCGTAAGGGGCGATGGTATTGATAGCGCCGCCGCGGTCGACCCAGCCGGGAATCAGCGGGTCGTGCCGGGCGCCATGGTCGACATAGACCACGCCGGGCATAATCCGCTCGGTGACGTAGGCGCCTACGAGGACGATACCCCTCTCGTTGAACGCCTTAACGATATCGCCGTGCCTGATGCCCCGCTTCGCGGCGTCTATCGGGTTAATCCAGACGGGCTCGTATTTATAGCCGTCGGCACCGGTTACCTTACAGGTGGGGGCTTCCCTGGTCCAGGTGATATCGTCGCCCTGGGCATGGGTGCGCCAGCGGCCGTGGTTGGACATCATCAGCAAGGGAAACATCGCCGCCCTCTCGCTGGAGATACGCTCGTCATGGGTCTCGCTCTTCTCAATCCACTTGGGAATCGGCGGCCTTTCCTTGTCGTCCGGAAAGTGCTTGGCCAGCCGCTCGGAGTAGAACTCCAGCAGGCCCGAGGGGGTCTTGAGCGGGTTGTTCTTGGGGTCTTCGTAGAACTTGCGGAAGCCGGGGAGGTCTTTTTCCCAGTCCTTGGCTGCCGGGAAGACGAAGTACTTCGTCTTATAAAATTCATCCCAGGAAATCATGCTGTGGATTTCCATATCGTCGAAGACCTGTTTCTGGAGGTCGTAAGTGGTCTTGTTTTCGCTGAACTGGTCGCTATAACCGAGTTTTCTGGCAACTTCCAGCATAACTTCGTAGTCGCTCTTGGACTCGCCGACCGGCTGGACGGCCTGCTCCATAATCGCCATGCTGTGGAAGTTAACGCCCTGCCGGACGTTGGTGACGATGTCCTCGACCTCCAGCGTGGTATTGGACGGCAGGATAACGTCGGCGATAAGGCAGTCGTTTTCCAGCCAGGGGTGCTGGGCGACCACGGTCTCAATCTTGGGGTTGCGGAAGGCATCGATGGTCCAGTTGCCATGGTTCCAGCAGGTAATGCGGCAGGGGGTATCCGTCCATATCATGTGTATCTCACAGCCGCCCTTTTCCAGCGGGTAGGTGTATTTCTTGAACTGGTCTTCCGTGGGTGTCTCGATGGCGCCGCTTCCCCAGAAGGTCAGCGGCGGGTTCTCGATCGCCTGCTGTATCCAGGTCTTGGGGATAAGCTGCTTGCCCCAGGCGCGGATGGTGGTAGCCACCGGCTTGGTGATGCGTTCGCTGAGTTCGGGATTGAAGAACCGCGTGGAGCGCAGTCCCTCGGCGCGGGGCATGCCGGTATAGGTTATCTGGCTCTGGTGGACGCCGGGCCCGCCGAGTCCCTGCATGCCCAGCAGGATACATTCCAGCCTGCCGGGCTCGTGGGAGAACGGACCGCGTACGTAAGAACCGCCGAAGTAGTGGGCGATAGAGGTGATTTTCTTAGCCCACTCCCTTGCTAGGGCTTTAATCGTCCACTCCGGCACGCCGCATTTCTTCGAAGCCCATGCGGGGGTCTTGGGGACACCGTCTTCCTTGCCGAGGACATATGCCTCGACCTTGTCCATGCCCACCGCGTGGGTCTTGACATAGTCTTTCTTGTAAGTGCCTTCCTTGATCCACATATAGATAATCGCCAGCTGCAAAGCGGCGTCGGTATTGGGAAGGACGGGTATCCACTTATCGGCGTGAACGGCGGCGCCGTAATTAAGGTCGGGGCAGATATAGACCTGCTTGATGCCTACCTCCGTCCAGAAATAGCAGAGACGGGTGGCGCACTGGCCGGTGAAACCCCAGGGAGTGGTCTCGGGGTCGCCGCCCCAGAATAAAACCATGTCGCAGTTCTCGGTCATGTCCTTGACGATGTTATTGGCGGGGTCCATCATGCCCTGGATGCCCTGTCCCCAGACGTGCTTGGAGCCCCAGTACCAGCCTTCCCAGCTGTCCGGATTCCTCACCTGCTGGGTAAAGCCGCCCATCATCTCGAAAAGGCGGCCGGAATGCCCGTGGGGCGTGTTGATGGTCTTGCACTCGCCATGACCGTCGCCCTGCACCAGGATAGCCAGGGGACCGTATTTCTTATGAACCCTCTTAATCTCGTCAGCGAGTATGGTGGAGGCTTCTTCCCAGGAGATTCTCTTATATTTACTCTTGCCTCGGTTCTGGGGGTTCCTCTCGCCCCTGGGATCCCAGTCGACGCGCTTCAGCGGGTATTTAATACGGTTTGGCGAGAAAGTCCTTTTCTTGTAAGCCAGGGAGAAGGGAGAGGGGACTGACTTGAAGAGGGGGCGGTAGTGCTTGCCGTTACGGGTGATTTTCCAGGGCCGGAAAGACTCGCGGTCATATTTCCAGTCGTAGTGAAAGGGCCTTATCCTGACGACTTTGCCGTCTTTCACATCGACGGCACATTCGCCGCCGCCTCCAAGGAGACCACCCAGCGCCAGGGCTTTGATTACAGTTTTATCAGGCTTGACATCAACTTTTTTACCTTTAACTGCCGACATGTCAGTCACTCTCCTTAACAGAATTTGCGGGTGATCATACTACGCAAATGCGCAGGCTAGAAGTGATTCACGGGCTTATGAAGACGGAATCGCATTAAAAAAAGCGACATTTTTTACAATACTATACAAATCTACAATAGTCGTCTTCCCATTGTCAAGTCAACGTTCCCTCAGGCACTGACTCACCCAACAAACAGAAAGAAGATAACGAGTGTAAAAAACCTATCGCCAGATGGCTTTCATGTGATGATTTTGATAGGGTTGACGGTTAAATTGTGATTTTCTGGTGATGTTGTTTCCTTAGACTTTGACTGAAACTAAAAAGGGGCTGAAAATGACCGGTCAAATGCTGAAAACACACGTCTTTGCAAACCGGGAAATCCCGGTAGAAAAGAACAATTACCCGGTCGTAATGTCCGAGTATGACAGGGTATGGCTCAAGTACTGCGGTTTTCTCGACCTTGACCTCGAGCAATTCATGTCAATTCAGGAATCACTGCTGCAACAACAGCTGGATATAACTATTCTTTCCCCGCTGGGTAGAAAGCTAATCGGTAACAATGTCCCCGAGGACATTGACAATTTCCGCCGGCAGGTACGCTTGACCGAATATGAAGACTATCTCCCCGAGCTTAACTCCGACAGCGGTGAAGCGCTGCCCGAGGAACCTCACGTCTGGGCAAGCACGTCGGGCGCCGACGGAGGCTGCCGGCGAGTCCCCTACACATCAGAAGCCTACAAACACGCCCTGGACAACCTGATGTCCGTCTTCATCCTGGCCTGCTCCCGGCAGAGAGGGCAGAGCACCCTCACGGAGGGCGACCGCGTTCTCTACAACGTGGCGCCAGCTCCCTATCTTTCGGGCATACTGGCAACCGGGGCGAGCCGGATTTTTAACCTGCGGTCGGTAATGCCGCCGGACATGCACGACGGCATGGACTTTCGGGAGAAAATTACCAGGGGTTTCGAGATGGCTCTGAGAACGGGCGTGGATATAATGATTGCCATGACCAGCGTCCTGGTAAAGACCGGCAATGAATTTAACCGCATGTCTGGAAAGAAAAACGGACTGTCCCGCCATATCATGCATCCGGGCGAGCTGATGAGAGTTTCCCGGGCGTACCTGCGGAGCAAGCTGGAGAATCGACCCATACTGCCCAAAGACCTGTGGCCGGTCAAAGCCCTCATCGGATGGGGCATCGATACGAGTATCTACCGCGACCTGGTTTATCAATACTGGGGAGCCTATCCCTACGAGTTTCACGCCTGTACGGAGGCGGGTATCATCGCCGTACAGAGCTGGACAAGACGCGGCATGACCTTTCTCCCCAACGCCAATTTCATCGAGTTTATCCCCGAGGCCGAATTGCTGAAAAGCCGGAAATATACCTTTTACGAGCCGCGCACCGTGCTCCTCCCCGAGGTTAAGTCCGGAGAGCGCTACGAGCTGGTTATCACCAGTTTCTACGGAATGCCTTTCATCAGGTACCGTCTGGGGCACCTGGTGCGCATCACCGCCCCGGAAGATGCCGAGGCGGGTATTTACCTGCCGCAGATGGTCTTCGAAGCCAGGGCGGACGACCTCATCGATATCGCCGGTTTCACAAGAGTGAGTGAAAAGACGGTGACGCAGGCGATTGCCAGCGCGCGAATCGAATATGAGGACTGGATAATACGCAAGGAAATCAAGGACGGCAAACCAACACTTCACCTGTATATCGAGCTGACCAACGGCAGCCAGTCAGACAACCTGTCTCCCCTGGTCCACAACGAGCTGGCTAAAGCGGACCCGGGCTATCACGACCTGGTGGCGATGATGGAAATCAATCCGCTGGAAGTCACCGTACTCCGTCCCGGCACTTTCAGGGACTACTATGACGAAAGACAGAAAAACGGTCTGGCCCTGGGGGAGCGAAAGCCGCCGAAAGTAAATACCTCCGATGATATTGTCGCCGAACTGCTCGGTACGGGAGATAAACGTGTAGTACCTGTCACGTGATAAGAGTATGACTATTAAATTAACGGTTTCAAGGAGATTGGCTTGAGTACCTATCTGCTTATACCCGTAATCGCCATGATATTCTGTCTGGCGCTGCTCATCGTCCTGATGATAAGCGGCAAGCGTCATATTGCCCGCAGGCCTTTCGCCTTCTTCCTTGTTTTCATGGCTTTCTGGGCTTTTTCCATACTGATGATGCGCCTCAGCACGGATATGAAGCTGGCTTTAATCTGGGAAAAAATCGTCTTCGTGGCGATTCTGAGCGCCTCGATGTTCTTCTACTGGTTCACCCTCTCTCTGACCGGAGCCAGACCGAAAAAGTATTTCCTCTATCCGTTATCGATTGCGTATATTTCGACTCTAGCCCTGATACCGACCGGCTTGATTGTCAGCGGTATGCAGATGATGTGGTACGGCAAAGCCCCCGTCATCGGGCCTCTCTTCCCTCTTTACGTTTTATGCGCTTACGTTCCCCTCATACGCAGCGCCATGCTTTTAGCACACCACGGTAAAAAGACCCGGATCATCGATGAAAAAGTCCGCTACCAGTATGTTCTTGCCGGTATTATCGCCATGTTTACCGGAGCCACCACCGACTACCTGCCGGTACTGGGCATCAGCATGTATCCCCTGGGCATTATCGGCAATATCCTGTTCTGTGTTATCGCCACTACAGCCATGCTGCGACACAACCTGCTGGAAATGAAGGTAGTCCTCCGTAAAGGGATAACGCTTTCACTGACGACTCTGCTGGTTTTCGGCGGCTTCGGCAGCCTCGTCTATCTGCTGAGCTATTTCTTCCGTGATTTTATGAGCCCCGTTTCCATTACACTGACCATGGTAGCCGTGTTCTGCGCCGCCTTTATCTTTCAGCCGGTATTCACACGCTTGCAGAATACGGTCGATAGGTGGTTTTTCCGGGAAAGGTTCGACCATATCCAGACGCTGAAAAGCTTTAACCGGCAAACGAAGGGCGACCTCGACCTGGAACAGCTATCGTCATCGCTGGTCGACGTAGTAGCCAACAGTATGCAGAGTCGCGGTGTCTATCTCCTCCTGCCTTCCCCGAAAACAGGCAATTACTCCACCTACGCTTTCTCCGGTCAGAAGAGCCGCGGTAAATTGCACTTCTCCGCCAGCAGTCCTCTGGTAGCCACCATGAATAAACAGAATAAAGTCATCGATAACCTGGAACTGGAGGTTATGCCGGAGCTGTTAAGCCTTGCGCCGGGTGACCGGCAGGTACTGGAGAATAACAGGATAGAAATTCTGGTGCCGCTGATGAACGACAAACATCTGGCGGGGATGCTGTTTCTCAGCAGCAAAGCCACCCAAAAGCCTTATACCAATGAAGAAAGACGGCTGTTGCGTCAGGTTTCTACCGATGTAGCCGCCAATATCGATAACGCCAATCTTTACGAGAACATCAAACAGAAACACTCCGAACTGGAGAAAGCCATGAACGGCGTTATCCACGCCGTGTCTCTGGTGGTGGAAAGCCGCGACCCGTACACCGCCGGCCATCAGCGGCGGGTGGCGGAGCTGGCTAAGTCAATCGCCATCGAGATGAAATTAACCGACTGGCAGGTGATGGGAATTCACATTATCGGACTTCTCCATGATGTCGGTAAAGTGGCGGTGCCGACGGAAATTCTCAGTAAACCCGGCAAGATAAGCGCCTACGAATACAGCATCATCAAGAACCATAGCCAGGTCGGCTACGAGATTCTCCAGAAGATAGATTTCCCCTGGCCGGTTACCGAGGCGATTTTACAGCACCACGAGCGACTTGACGGTTCGGGGTATCCCGGAGGTCTGTCCGATGATGATATCATCCTCGAAGCCAGGATTCTCGGCGTAGCCGATGTCGTCGAGGCTATGTCTTCGCACCGGCCCTACCGCCCGGCTCTCGGCCTGGAAAGCGCCCTGGCGGAGATATCCAAGAACAGGGGAATCCTCTACGACCCGCAGGTCGTCGATGCCTGTCTGAACATTCTGAAAAAGGACGATACCGCCTTTGACCAGATTATGGCGGTCGCCGCTGCCAATCAGGAATATACTATGGAAATCGTTAAGTAAGGAAAGGATATAAAAAAACACGGCGGCTCTAATCTATGCCGGGGCTGCCGTATCACACAAAGCACTAAATAAGGAGGTAAAAATAATGAAAAAGAGAATATTGTTCATCTGCCTGGCACTTGTCCTGGTCCTGACCTTTGCCGCGCCCGCTACGGCTCTGGCTAAAAACAACAGTTATCAGCCAAGAGGGTCTACCCCCTTTACCGGGAACGGTCTGATCTACGTCACCTACATGCCCGAGCCCGTCATCAAGGGTGATATCTGGCGTTATTACGGCGAAATCGTCGAGGGGTACCTGCTGGGAAGCGACTGGGAAGCGCTGGTGGGAACGGCTTTCTGGTCGGACCACGACTCCATCGTCAGGGTCAGTGACGACGGCAGCGTCTACGGCGTAATGTGGGGCAGGTTCAGTATGACCCGTCCCGATGGCTCCGGCGCCCTTAGCGGCTCCTTCACAGGGAGAATCAGCGGGAACCTGTACACCGGGGATATATCCGATACCGGCACCTGGACGAGCACCGGTGGCACGGGCGTTTTTGAGGGAGTCCGCGCCAACGGTAAATGGTCTGCCGAACTCCACGCCGACCTTATCCCGGGCACGAATATCGTTTCACTGGTCGGGCCACTCACCTGGCAGGGTAAATATAACAGCCCTTACAAGCAGGACATCAAACCCTGTCAGAAAGGAGATTTCATCAAACCCGGGCAAAACATAAAACCGTGGAAGCCGACCAAACCTGACCGGCCATGGTGGCGATGGTTATGGCCCTGGGGTAACTAAATCTAATATTCCATAATTTAGACTTCTTTCATATCCGTGGCTGCCCGCCGCCCGGTCTCTCGCCGGCATGATGCCGATTCGGGCGACGGGCAGCCGGAAGGCATACTTCATCTTCCTCCTTTTATCTCCCTCTTCAACCTGTTTTAAGTCTCATCGGACCGGTTGGAGAGGGAGAATAATTATCGGGGCGGCCGGCATGAGGTGTAACCACCAGTAAAAACCAAAGGTTATTATTATTGAATATTTTGTCCGGGCATGATATACATGGTATATATACCTGTTGTTAATCTTTTATTAATTATTTTTATGGTATAATTGATAGTGTACGAGGCGTTAACCGGTAATAATTCCGTACACCAAGGCGGGGTATGAAGACCAACTGGAAGCGTAACGGCTTAATATATATACTCATTCTCCTGGCGGCGATTCTGTTTTTCTATTTCCTGATGCCGGGCTCCAGCGAGCCTGAAGAGGTCCCCTTAAGCCAGGTCATTGCCCTATCTCAGGACAAGGAAATATCCAGGATTGAAATCGACGGGGAGATGATGCTGGTTACCAAGATTGACGGCACCGAACTTAAAACCTTTAAGGAAGCCAACGCCAGTATCTATGATATCAAGGAACTTAATCTCGATGGTGTGGTTATCGATATCAAGGGGTCGTCGGGCATTAACTGGGGCGGACTGCTGATTAACCTGTTGCCGCTGCTGATTTTCGGATTTCTGCTTTTCTTCCTGTTCCGGCAGGCGCGCGGCGCTAACAGCCAGGCGATGAGCTTCGGGCGGAGCCGGGCACGTCTTTTCCCGGCTGCTCGGGCAACCGTGACCTTCGCCGACGTCGCCGGGGTGGAAGAAGCCAAAGAGGACATGCAGGAAGTGGTGGACTTCCTCAAATCACGCGATAAGTTCCAGAGTCTCGGAGCGCGCATCCCCAAAGGAGTGCTCCTGGTGGGTCCTCCCGGCACCGGCAAGACGTTACTGGCGAGGGCGGTAGCCGGCGAGGCCGATGTTCCCTTCTTTTCCATCAGCGGCAGTGAATTTGTCGAGATGTTTGTCGGCGTCGGCGCCTCCCGCGTTCGTGACCTGTTCGACCAGGCTAAGCGCAATACGCCCTGCATTATATTTATCGATGAAATCGACGCCGTCGGTCGCCAGCGCGGCGCCGGACTCGGCGGTAGCCACGACGAAAGGGAGCAGACCCTCAACCAGATACTGGTGGAAATGGACGGCTTTGACACCAATACGAGCGTAATCGTCATCGCCGCCACCAACCGACCGGATATCCTCGACCCCGCCCTGCTCCGTCCCGGTCGTTTCGACCGGCGCGTT
>Ga0209427_10000214_pt1 | contig 57717 bp, 53 predicted proteins | sample DeeMarSWOR136_30_FD_187465 | JGI IMG/M metagenome (GOLD analysis project Ga0209427, IMG submission 187465) | Marine sediment microbial communities from White Oak River estuary, North Carolina - WOR-1-36_30 (SPAdes) (version 2) | ecosystem: Environmental > Aquatic > Marine > Intertidal zone >...
AAACCCAAAGAAGCGGAAGTCAAAGAACAGAAAGAAGAACAGAAAGAGCCAAAAAAGAAAGAAGCAAAGCCCAAAAAAGCCGAACCCAGCGCAAAAGCCGAGACTAAAGAGCCAAAAGAAGAGAAGGAAAAGTCTGAAGGGTCTTAACAATCCTGTTTCTTCAGATCAAATCAAAAGCTTTCGCAGCCGATTCGTTCTTACTTCTTCCTAACTGTTAGCTTAGAAGTAGTAAATTGGAAGGAAAGAACTTGCCCTTAACGGATTGCTGTGATTAAACCGGTTTGCGGTAAATTGCCGACAGCAGACGGTGGAGATGCAAAGAATAACCATAGGTCAAATCTCCAGGGTGCGTGGAATCAAGGGAGAGATGGTAGTGGTTCCTTTGACTGACGATCCAAAAAGGCTTTCTGGGCTTGAAAAAATATTCGTGTCAAAGGATGCAAATATAGCCCAGTTTGAGATAGAAGAAGTCCGAACGAATCTCAAGAGCAAAAGACTCAAAGAGAGGGTCTTGCTTAAGTTAAAAGGAGTGGAGACTCTGGAAGAGGCAAAGAAATTTGTGGGGAGCTTCTTGGAGATAGAAAAAGAGGACTTGATCAAGCTTCCAGAAGGGAGATATTTCATTTTCGATATAATCGGATTGAAAGTGATTACCACCCAAGATAAAGAGGTGGGGACGGTTAGGGAGGTCATTTCGCTTCCGGCAAACGATGTGTACGTGGTACAAGGAGAACAACAAGAATATGATATTCCTGCCATCAAAGAGGTGGTAAAGAAGATAGATCTGGATAAAAAGGTAATGATAATCGAACCAAAAGAGGGTTTGTTGGATTAGATGCAGATAGATGTTTTAACTATTTTCCCCAATATGTTTTCTGGACCTCTGAATGAGAGTTTGATAAAGAAAGCACAAGAGAAGAATTTAGTTGAAATCAGGGTGCATGATATCAGGGATTCCACAGAAGATAAGCATCGGACTGTGGATGATATCCCATTTGGCGGTGGCGGTGGGATGGTAATGAAGCTCGAACCTTTGTGCAAAGCTTTGGAATCGATTTTTGATGGAAAGGAAGACGAAAAGCAAACAAGTTTGATTTTGACTACTCCACAGGGAGAGAAGTTTTCTCAGGAAAAAGCAAAGGAATTATCTTTGAAGAACCATCTGGTCATAATTTGTGGGCATTACAAAGGAGTGGATGAGAGACTGGGGGAACTTTATCCTTTGGAGGAGATTTCCACTGGAGATTATATTTTAACCGGCGGCGAGATTCCTGCTCTGATAATTATGGATGCGGTGGTTAGACTGATTCCGGGAGTTTTGGGTGATTTTGAATCCGCTCAGGCGGATTCCTTTTATGATGGAATCTTGGGTCCTCCTCAATATACTCGTCCTGCGGAATTCAAAGGATTAAAGGTTCCAGAGGTACTATTGTCCGGCGACCACGAAAAAATCCGATTTTGGCATAAAAAAGAAGCATTAAAAAGGACTTTACAACGAAGACCCGATTTAGTAAATTGGGACCAGCTCTCGGACGAAGAGAAGGAGATGCTGGAGGAGATCAAAAGAGAGGAGAACTAAAACCGGAGTGTCCCGATTTAGCGGGATCTAAAAACAGCGAAAGATCCAGGCAGATCCCCATACGGAATTTCCAAACTTGACTATCTTAGGTCTTTGCACGGAGGATAAAATGGACCTGATTGCAACGGTTGAATCAAAATATCTGAAGGATAAGCTTCCTGATTTCAATGCGGGCGATACCTTGAAGGTGCATACAAAAATCAAAGAGGGAGATAAAGAAAGAACTCAAGTATTTCAGGGAGTGGTGATTCAGAGAAGAGGCAAAGGAGTGGGTGGAACCTTTACCTTAAGGAAGATCTCCAGTGGAGTGGCGGTGGAAAGGATTTTCCCCTTGCATTCACCCAATATCACCAGAATAGAACGAATCCGTGAAGGAAAGGTAAGGAGAGCAAGGCTATTCTACCTCAGAGGAGTTAAGGGAAAATCAGCTCGCATCGAGGAAAAAAGAAAAGAAGAAGAGGAAAAAGAAACTTGATCTCTCCGGGTTGCTACGGAGATCCTTTCGGTGACGATGGCCGTGGAAGGTTAGGGATAGTCAGAAGGTCAAGATTCAAATCTTGACAAGAAGAATCTAGAGGCCCCTATCCCCGTCCTTTGGGATTGGGGTTTCTTTTTTCTCATAAAGGTATGAATGTATTTGGCTATCTGCTCCAGAAGCTCACGGAACCTGTAGGTTACAGCTACCCGGCGCAAAACTACAAATCCCCCTCTTTAGTGAAGACCTATGCCTGCCAGAGAACGTAGTTTTTTGCTTTGCGCAGCATCATGACGACGTCAAGCTTTTCGGGCCGCTGATAGATGGGCAACTACAACAATATTTACATCACCGGACACCGAGTATCATGCAAATTTTTGTTGCGTCTTGTTGGAGATCCTGTTAATTTAAATCAGTGACGACAGTTTTTTTTCAGACCGGATTCACCCTTTTCTGCGGGATATAAGGTGGAATTCATCCACCCGGAGAAGTAGAATCCTCCACTTTTGATTCGAGTTCTTGATATGGACAGAATTGTAGGATATGCTAAACTGACTCGCCCCCAGAACAATCTGATTGCAGCTTTGTCCGTTTTGGTTGGAGCTTTAGTGGCAGGGAATATAGAATACTGGCGGGGCGTCGTTTTTGCCTGCATTTCTGCCTTTTTTATCTCCGGGGGAGGTAACTGTATCAATGATTTCTTTGATGTGGAAATTGACAGAATCAATAAGCCTTTTCGTCCCCTTGCCAGAGGAGAGGTTTCGAAAATATCCGCCCTTTGGTTCTCTGGCTTTCTTTTTCTTGTGGGACTTTTTTTAAGTCTTTTCATAAGACCTTTAAGCGTGATGATTGCGACAGCAGCTATTATATTTCTAATCTTTTATAGCTCAATTCTAAAAAGAAAATTTTTTTGGGGCAACTTTACAGTAAGTCTTGTAGCGGCTCTGGCTTTTGTCTATGGAGGGATCACCACCCGGGATTTTAAACTATCCCTGATTCCCGCTGTTTTTGCCTTTCTTTTTCACATGGGCAGGGAGATAATTAAAGATGTTCAGGATTTGAAAGGGGACCTCTCTTTGAATGTTTCAAGTTTCCCCATAAGGTTTGGAACCCGGTTCTCCTTAATTTTTGCCACCCTCATATTTTCTTTGTTGATTTTCTTAACTTCACTTCCTTATCTTTTTGACATATTTTCGTTTCTTTATCTGATAATGGTAATCCTGGGAGTGGACTTGGTCTTGTTCTACGTGCTCTTGTCTATGTGGAAGGACCCCTCAAATTCCAATTTGGGCAGATTGAGCACCATTTTGAAGATCGATATGTTTTTGGGTTTAGCAGCCATTTATGTGGGAAAATTTTGATTTATGTTTAGGAGAGAGGCTCTTTCTGAATGGTTTAGAATTTACCGCAAACTCAGAGTCATGATTTGCGCTGATTGTCGCCCATATGGACCTAAAGAGTTGTGCTTCAAACAAAATCAAGAGTTGATGGGCACTCCTGACCAACAAAGAGCTAATTTTTTTCCCTTCTAAAAAAAACAAAAAAAATTGTTGACAAAATAAAGAGGGTGTCGTATACTTTTTCAAAATTTAGCCAAGGGACAGAATATATTTGGGTATCATTAAAAATTGTAAAGTGAAACTTTAAATAAACAAAGGAGGTGAAAGAAGAAAGAATATTAAACAGAGAGTTTTATTGTTGCCTTTTAACCTTTAACCAAAACATGAGGAGGGAATCTCATGAAGAAGCTGATTGTCATCCTGGCTGTCTTGGCTTTTGGCGGAACCACCGCCTATGCCTTGGATATGTCAAATCATGTCGGCTTTGGTGCCTGGGCAGGTGGCAATATGTCACTTAATGGTAGTTATTCCGCAGACGACAATCTGTCCGATGTAGTAGGCCTTTTTGCGTTTCCCGCAGTTGAGCTGAAATATGTGGTCATGGACAAAGCGGCGGTGGCAGTTAATTTCGGCTATGGCTACATGCCCATGAAGGATGAAAAAAAGGAGGAGATGGGCGATAGATTTAAAGACATCACACCAGCTCTGAATCTTCCTTATGTTACTCTGAACGGCACTTTCAACTTCGGGCCCATGATGAAAGCTGAGGACAACAAGCTCAATCCATTCCTCACCGCGGGAGCAGGGATGTATATGTGGTATTTCTCCGCGAACGAAAGAACTGAGAAGCTTGCCGCTCCTGCCGATCCTTCCGAGGAGTTTAAAGCGACCAATTTGGGCATCAACTTTGGCGGTGGAGTGGAATACTTTGCCATGGAACAGCTTGCCGTTTTCGGAAGGGTGAACTACCACATGGTGATGATGAAGGATGAGGACAAATTCGGAGCGGATTTCGGTAACCAGGGTTTTTTGATGTTCGGCGCAGGAGTGACCTACTACATTCCCACCAAGACCGAGTAGTATCAGGAATTTTGCGAGAATCAAACCCATCCGATGGGGTTATTCCATACCCCCGGATGGATTTAGTTCATGGTGTGAGTGGGGGGGGCGGGCATACACGAGCCCGACAAAATTGATCGGGCGGGGGTTAATCCCCCCCCCGAATCAGAAAGATCCTCTCGAAGGAGAGAATCCTATTCTATTAAAAATAAAGGGGGTAATAAGTCAATTAGTAATAAAATTTTTCCGCGCTTACAAATTTCAATTGTGAACTCTAAAAAGTGAGGGGACGGAAATGAAAAAATGCGCTATTCTCTTTTTTGTGGGGTTGCTTTTGACTTCATTTTCGACTGTTTCTGCTTCGGACCTGAAAGGCAAAATCGCCCTAAGTGGGAACGGTGGATTAGGCCTTCCCATGGGAGATTTTGCAGAGAAAGGTGATCTTATGGATAAAGAAAGGGGATCGGCTGAATCCGGATTTGGTTTTGGTGGCACTTTTGAAGTTTTTGTTACTGATAATATCTCAATTGGAGCGAATTTCACTCATCGGAAACTTGACATGAAAACGGAGAATTTTAAAGAGCAGTTTGAAGCATTGTTTGAGAAGGGGGCGCCAGTTCTGACGCTAACCGCAGAGAGCATGGATGGAGAGCACAAAATCACCAGCTTTGGTGTGTTTGGTAAGTATCTGGTCACAACCTCTCCTCAGGTGTCACCCTATCTGAAACTTGGCTTGGGAATGGGAAAATTCAAGCCTTTAAATGATATTTCAGGGTCCGGGACCTTTGAAGATGAAGTATTTGATTTCGATGCTTCCGTGTACAGAGATATGGGCATGAGGCCATATGTCGATATAGGAGGCGGAATCTTATATCAATTTTCCGAACATGTTGCTTTGACAGCGGAGGGTCTTTACACTTATTTTATGACTAGCGGAACTGAAGGAGATGTTTTTCTGAAAATGAACGTCAGCCAGAGGGGGGTCGCCGAGACAGGAAAAATTAAACTGAGAGAAGAAGAACTCAAGTACAATGCCGATTGTGTTACTGTTTTTGCAGGGCTCACCTTTCTATTGGGTGGCAAAAAGTAGAGATCGGTTTTCCGCCAGTTTCAAGATTCATTTACTAAATGCTGATTCTTTGAAAGGATCGGCATTTTTGTTTTTTGAATTACGTTAAATTCCTGTTGCATTTTATCTGTCAGCGTATTAATTTAAATGATAGGAAAGCAAAATATTTAATAGATTAAGCTCGGAGGTGACTATGTCCGGACACTCTAAATGGAGCAGCATCAAACGCAAAAAAGGCAAGGCGGATGCGGAACGGGGAAAGACCTTCACCAAAGTTATAAAGGAGATCACAGTTTCTGCAAGAGATGGAGGGGGGGACCCAGAGGGCAATCCTAGATTAAGAGCCGCCATGCAAGCGGCCAAAGCGGCAAATATGCCTGCTGCTAACATCGAAAGAGCCATAAAAAAAGGGACCGGTGAGCTCCCTGGAGTTTCCTATGAGGAGGTCAGCTATGAAGGTTACGGTCCGGGTGGGGTGGCAGTTTTGGTGGAGGTTTTAACCGACAACCGTAATCGTGCCGTCGCCGACATCAGGCATATCTTCACACATAATGGTGGAAACTTAGGAGAGGTCGGCTGCGTGGGATGGATGTTTGACAAAAAGGGGCTGATCCAGGTTGACAGGGGATCAGTAGATGAAGAAGAGCTGATGGAGACCGTGTTGGATGCGGGAGCTTTGGATATGAAGTTGGAGGAGGATTATTTCGAGATCGTTACCCCTTTCAACAAATTTGAGGCGGTAAAGCAGGCGTTAGGCGAAAAGAAAATCCCTTACAGCCAAGCAGAGCTTACCATGATCCCCCAGACAACCATAAAACTGGAAGATAAAGAAGCTGAGCAGATGTTGAGATTAATGGAGGCGTTGGAAGATCACGACGACGTGCAAAAGGTCTATGCCAACTTTGATATTGCGACGGAGATCATGGAGAAGATGACCGCGTGATAACGGGCAAGAACAATAATGACGAATCACGGATGACTAATGCAAACGCATTAATTCAAGTTCAATAATCCATATGGACATGCGAATCTCCCCTAACCCCTCTTTTCCAAAGAGGGGAACAAAGGATTTCCCCCTTTGAAAAAGGGGGAGTAAGGGGGATTTTAAAATCAACTGCACATTGCTATAGTATGTGACAATAATTAATACGTTTGCCATAATTTCGCTCAAAGGAAAACAGATTTGATAATCTTAGGTGTTGATCCGGGCAGCATCGCAACTGGATATGGTTTGATTAAATCCAACCGCTCCAGAAATATTCTCATAGATTGTGGGGTCATTAAAACAGATTCAAAAAAATCCCTTCCCGAGAAGTTAAGACAAATTTTTGAAGGTTTATCGCAGATCATAGCCAAAAAGCGTCCGGATGAGTTAGCCATAGAAGAGACCTTCTACAGCAAAAATGCCAAATCTGCTTTGGTCATGGGTCAGGCCAGGGGGGCGGCGATCTTAGCTGCAGCTTGTGCCAAGATGTCTGTATGGGAATATTCACCCAAAGAGGTGAAGTGTTCCATTGTGGGGAGGGGAAATGCCTCCAAGCTTCAAGTGCAATATATGGTCAAAAATCTTTTGGGATTGAAAAATCTGCCTCAGCCTCAGGATGCGGCTGATGCTTTGGCTGTGGCTTTATGCCATGCCCAGAAAATCAAATGTCGTCCCCTCTCCCCTTGGGGAGAGAGATAGGGTGAGGGGGATCTGCTGAGACAAAAGAAAATATTCGAGGGGAAAATTTGATAGCTTATTTGCAAGGAAAATTAATCGAAAAAAATCCGACTCTTTTGATTTTGGAGGTAAATGGTGTCGGATATTCCGTAAACATTCCGGTCTCAAGCTATGCCAGCGTTGGAGAAGTTGGCCAGACCGTCAAGGTCTTGACCTATCAGTACGTTAGAGAGGATGAGCTCAAACTTTACGGCTTCTCATCCCACCAGGAGAGGGACCTTTTTGAGTTGTTGATCTCCGTAAACGGAGTGGGACCAAGAGTGGCTTTGGGAATACTCTCCTCCATTTCAGTGGAAGATTTTCAAAGATCGGTTCTGGCAGAGGATCTGGATGTTTTGACTCATATCTCCGGAGTAGGAAAAAAGACCGCTCAGAGATTAATCGTGGAGTTAAAAGAGAAGTTGGGCAAGGTGGATCTGGGAATTGAGAAGGCGGTAGAGGTCAAAGAAGGAATTGGCATTCCGGCTGAGGAGGCTGTTTTGGCATTGGTCTCTCTGGGATACAACAAGCTGGACGCCCGAAAAGCTGTGCAGAAGGCAAATTCGGAAAGTGAAGAGAGTTTGCCCATCGAGGAGTTGATAAAGAGGGCTTTGAAATATGCCAAGTGAATTGGTCCGGATTGAACGGATGTTTTGAGTAGCGAATGCATGGTATAAACTCCTGAAAAACAAAGAGGTAACGTTTGGCACAGAGAATTACAGTTCCTGATAGATTAGAAGATGAATTGGAATATGATCTCACCTTAAGGCCATCGAGATTCGATGAGTTTGTGGGTCAGGAGAAGATCAAAGAAAATTTGAGGATCTTTATCGAAGCAGCTAAGAGAAGGAAGGAAGCATTGGATCATGTCCTGTTTTATGGTCCGCCCGGCCTGGGCAAAACCACTCTGGCAAATATAATTGCCAGGGAGATGGGAGCAAGCATCAAAACGACCTCCGGTCCAGTACTCGAACGTCCTGGTGATTTGGCTGGAATTTTGACCAATCTTGGCGAGAAGGAAGTTTTGTTCATTGATGAGATTCATAGGTTGAATCATGTGGTGGAAGAACATCTCTATCCTGCCATGGAGGATTTTAAGTTTGATGTGATGATCGACAAAGGTCCCGCGGCTCGCTCGGTCAAGCTTTCCTTACACCCTTTCACCCTGATTGGAGCCACTACCCGTGCTGGTCTTTTAACCTCACCTTTGAGAGCCAGATTTGGGGTGGTGGGTAGATTGGATTTCTATCAGCCAGAGGATTTGTATAAAATCGTCTTGAGATCAGCCAAGATTTTGGATATAGAGATAACCGAAGAAGGGGCGAAAGAGATCGCCAAAAGATCAAGAGGCACTCCCCGGGTGGCAAATCGGCTTCTTCGCCGGGTCAGAGATTATGCTCAAGTTAAAGCCAAAGGAAAGATAGACAAAAATGTTGCCCACGATGCTTTGTTGATGCTGGATGTGGATCAATTGGGCTTGGACGAGATGGACAAAAAGATCATGGAGGTGATCATCCACAAGTTCAAGGGCGGCCCGGTGGGAATAAATACATTAGCGGTTGCGGTAGGCGAAGAGGGTGAAACAATTGAAGAAATCTATGAACCATTTTTGATCCAGGAAGGGCTTCTGAACCGCACCCCCCGCGGTAGAACCGCTACCGATTTAGCATATAAACATTTAGGAATCGATCGGGAAAAAGGGGCGCAGGAGAGGTTATTATAATCTGAAATATCGGAACGATCCTTTACGGAGAAATAGATGTAGGAGCGAACCTTTGGGTTCGCCAAATGCGTGGAGCTAAAGCTCTACCCCTACCCTATTCGTCGATAAAATGAAAATCCTATTACATGTCTGTTGCGCTCATTGCATGCTTTATCCTTTAAAGATTCTCTCAGAGGAAGCGCATCAGGTCTCAGGATTTTGGTATAATCCCAATATCCACCCCTTCACCGAATACCAAAATAGACTGAGTGCGGTGAAAACATTCGAATCGCTAAAATCGTTTCCCGTATTTTATAACGATTCATATGATCTGGAGAAATATCTTAAGGCGGTCTTAAACGATTTGGAGAATCGGTGTAGTTATTGTTATAAGATCAGACTGATAAAAACAGCCAATTGGGCAATTCAGGAATACTTTGATGGATTCACCACCACCCTTTTGGTCAGTCCTTATCAGAAGCATGAACTGATTAAGGAGATAGGCGAAAAAATCGGCAAGGATCTGGGCATAGATTTCGTGTATAGGGATTTTAGACCGGGTTTTTACGAAGGAAAAAACGAAGCGAAGAGGCTAGATTTATACAGCCAGAAATATTGTGGCTGTATTTTCAGCGAAAAGGAACGGTATTTGAAAAAAACCAAAGGGGAAAGTTCCAGAAAATTGTGATTTGATAACGTTCTTTTTGTATTATGTTTGCCAGCATAGGCAAAATGTTAGTAGCGGTTGGGGTTTTGCTGATCTTGATTGGTGTGATCCTGCTTGTTTTCAGTAAGATCGGTTTTTTGGGAAAGCTCCCTGGAGACATTCACGTTCAGAAGAAAAACTTTGAATTCCATTTTCCCATAGCAACCTGCATCGTTGTCAGCATCCTTCTTTCGCTTTTGCTCTCAGCCTTTTTCCTTTGGTTCAAGAAATGAGCAAACTTTATGGTTAAAAAACTCCGCGTGGCCGAGCCTTTACGGCTCGGGGTTTAAACGGCAGAGGCGTGAAGCCTCTGCTACGCCATAAATGAATGGTTCTGAATGAAATTCACTTTGAAAGATTTCGATTATCCTCTACCCAAAGATTTGATCGCCTATTATCCCGCCGAAAAGAGAGACCACTCTCGGCTTCTGGTCTTGGATAGAAAAACACAAGCTCTGGAGCATAAGTATTTTTATCAGATCATTGATCATCTACAGGAGGGAGACGGTTTAGTCATCAATCAGACTAAGGTCTTTCCAGCGCGGATTTTCGGGACAAATGAAGGTAACCAGGCGAAAGTTGAAGTCCTTTTTCTTAAGAATTTAAAAGAGAGCATCTGGGAAGTCTTGGTTAAACCTGGCAAAAAAGTTCTTTCGGGTTCTGTGATTTCTTTTAATCAAGGCGATTTACAATGCCAAATTTTGGAAAAAACAGAATCAGGCAGTCGGTTAGCAAAACTTATGTTTGATGGTGATCTTTTCGAGGTTTTGGAAAGAATTGGAAAGATTCCTCTTCCCCCTTACATAAGAAGAGAGCCAGAACCACTTGATAAGGATCGTTACCAGACTCTCTTTGCCAAGGAAAAGGGTGCGGTGGCTGCGCCTACAGCGGGTCTTCATTTTACAGAAGACTTACTCAAGAAAATTGAATCAAAAGGTATCCATAGAATCCCCATAACCTTGCATGTGGGATGGGACAGCTTCAGACCGGTCAGAGTGGATGATCCCAAGGATCATAAATTGGAGTCGGAATATTTCAAAATCGACCAATCTTCTGCAGACAGGATAAATCAAATCAAAGAAGGCGGCAAAAGGATAGTGGCGGTGGGAACCACCACGGTTAGAGCTTTGGAGACGGCGATGCGAGATTCAGAACCTCATCGAATTCAAGCTGAATCTGGTTGGACAAAGAAATTTATCTACCCTCCATATAAGTTCAAGGTGGTCGACTGCTTAATCACCAACTTTCATCTACCCCGATCGACTCTGCTTTTGTTAGTTTCCGCCTTTGCCACAAAGGAGATTATTTTGAAAGCATATCAGGAGGCGATTAAGGAAAGATATAGATTTTACAGTTATGGGGATGCGATGCTGATAATTTAGTCAGGCTGTCAGCGGATTTAACGGATGAAACGGATGTCTCGCGTAGCGGAGCCGTAAAGGCTCCGCTGGCAGGTAAGCTTCAATGAAAACAATTGCCATCATAGCTGCCGGAGGGCAGGGAAAAAGAATTGAAGGGGTTCATCCTGAAGGGAAACTGCCCAAGCAATTTTTAATGTTAAAGGATAGACCCATATTAGCGCATACCGTGAACAAATTTGAACAATGCGAACTTATTGACGAAATTATTTTGGCTGTTCCAGAAGATTATCTGGAATATTGCTCGCAAAAGGTTGTGGATAAGTATGGTTTCAAGAAAGTGAGAAAGGTTATAAGTGGAGGAAAAGAAAGACAGGACTCGGTTTATTCCGGACTTAAGGCTTGCCCTAATAACACTTCTGTTGTGGTCATTCATGATGGCGTTCGACCCTTGATTTCGCCTGATAAAATCTGCCAGTCAATCAAAATGTGTAAGGAAAAAAAGGCAGTGGTATTGGCTGTGCCGGTGAAGGAGACTGTAAAAAGAGTTGAACATGGAAATATAATAACCACTCTGGATAGAGATAAAATATGGTTGACCCAAACTCCCCAGACTTTTGAATACAAACTCATCTTAGATGCATATGAGAAGGCGAAAAAAGATAACTTTATAGGAACGGATGATTCGGCTTTGGTAGAACGATTAGGACATGAGGTGGCTATTTTGGAAGGGGATTATAAGAATATTAAGATCACCACAATAGATGACCTGCAAGTAGCGGAGAAACTTTTGGAAGTTGGATAGATGGAGTGCCCCGCTTTAGTGGGGCTTTTCCGTTTTCTCTTTTACTGGAATGGAGTTTTTAATTGATTAAAATTGGTCTCGGTTACGACGCACATAGACTGGCAGAGGGTAGGGATTTAATCTTAGGTGGCGTGAAAATTCCGCATGAAAAAGGACTTCTGGGGCATTCGGATGCGGACGTTTTGTCTCATGCCATCGGTGAAGCCATCTTAGGTGCCTTATCTTTAGGTGATCTGGGAAAGCATTTTCCGGATACAGATGAGAAATACAAAGGGATTTCAAGCCTAAAGATTTTGTCTATGATTCAAGACATGATACAAAAAGAAAACGCCAGAGTCATCAACATAGATTCCACCATTGTAGCCCAGGAGCCCAAATTATCCCCTTACATAGAGGGGATGCGGTCAAACCTTGCAGATGTGTTGAAAATCAACCCAGATCAGGTTTCGGTAAAAGCAACCACCACCGAAGGCTTGGGATTTACCGGAAAAAAAGAAGGAATTTCAGCTTTCGCCGTCGTGCTTATGGAAAAAGCTTAACAAAATAATGAAAACGTAATAAATTAACGTATTCACCCTCCCCCTTACCCCCTCCCATCAAGGGAGGGGGAATTCATCGAGTCCCCTCTCCCCTCGGGGAGAGGGCAAGGGTGAGGGGGAAACGAGCAGACTCACGTCGGGTTGCAGCGTTTAGTGTAACTACCAGAGACTGACATTGAGAACCTCTCCCCCTAACCCACTCTCCATTTCATGGAGAGGGGACAAAGGGGGCGAGGTAGAAACCACTCATCAAATGTTCGAGAACATTTTTCTAAAAGCAGAAGACTTTTTGAGGTTGGCAGTTGCATTCGGTCCGTTTTGGTTTTATCTATTCATATTCCTCAGCGGACTGGTGGAAAATCTTTTTCCTCCATATCCTGGAGATACGGTCACCTTCGTCGGTGGATATTTGGCAGGGACTGGGTTGTTGACCTTCTCCTTGGTCTTCTTCTCTGCCTCCCTGGGATGTCTGGCAGGAGCAATGATCCTTTACGTTTTAGGTAAAAACAGAGGAAGAGGAATTTTTTTAAAGAACAAAGGACAGGTCTTCAATAAATCCCAATTGGAGAGGGTGGAGAACTGGTTCAAAAGATATGGAGAGAAAGTACTGTTGTTAAGCAGATTCTTGCCGGGCGTCAGATCGGTGGTGGCTTTGACTGCCGGAGTTGGAAATGTCAAATTAAAGAAGATGACCGGATACACCTTGATAAGCATCCTCCTCTGGAACAGCATAGTTTTGTTTTCCGCCTTCAAGGTTCAAAAGAATTGGCGGGAAATCTTGCAGATGATCCAGGTTTATAACAAAGTGGTATTGACGCTCGTAATATTAATTGTTATTGTCTGGCTTATAAAAATTCTAAAAGGTAAATTTCTCAAAAATGTAAAATAGCTCAGGGTTCCCATTGGAGAGGGAATACGAAATAACAAATTGTCTAAAATTGTTCATTGATAGGGTTGTCCATGGACGAATATGAAGAAAGGTTGCGTAAAATCCGAGAAGAAGCACTTTTAGAGAGAGAAAGGTTTAAGGCAGAAGTTGCTGAGATAGAAAGACTGCGCGCGGATTTTGATTGTCGCTTCGATCGTTTGGTGGAGAAAATATGGCAAGTAATACAAGAAGTTGCCAAGCCAACCAAGTTAGGAACATATCGCATTTCTTCCAACCGCCGACATTACTATACGAAGTCTGGTAGTAAAGAGAAGGGAAGTTATGTAGAAGGACGCTGGGAGCATCTCTACATTTATGATCCAACAGTCGATTCGGACTTCGAAGGCGGAGGTCTGGATGCCATAGGTGTCCCAGTTGGAAGTTTTCTCAGTGAACGACGATATCATCTAGTAGCGGGTGTTAGCCTAAGAAGACGAGAGAGGTACCCAGCCAACTTAGTGCGTTTAGAAGGGTATAATCCGACGATGTTAGAAGATATCGAGTTATGTAAAATGACTGACGAAGAGATTGTTAAGCTGGTGAAAGAAGAACTACAAGAGTCTGTCATACGATATGTTACACGCCACCCAAGTAGTATCTAGACCTGATCCTGACCCTGCATATGTTAGGTAGTTTGGCAACTTGCGTACAGCCGCATATGGGTTCTTACTTATGGAGCAAAGGAGAAAAATTGAAAGTATTAGTTTTAATGGGTGGTATTTCAGCCGAGAGGGACGTTTCTTTGGCATCGGGGGAGGCGATCGTCAGGGCTTTGAAGTCGGCTGGTAATAAGGTGATTGCATTGGATACAGCGAAAGGACAGAACCTCTTGCCTGACACGGGAAAATATATTCCCGAAGGAGTAAAGACGAAACCTCCGGATGTAGCTGAGCTTGAGAAAAAAGGAAAAGAGCTTGCTCTAAAAGCCATCGATTCCTTTGATTTTTCCGAAGTGGATGTGATCTTTCTGGCTCTCCACGGTGGACAGGGCGAGGATGGCACCATCCAGGCGCTTCTGGATTTGACCGGAAAACCTTACACCGGTTCAGGGGTGTTAGCCAGTGCTCTGGCCATGAACAAAGCCATGTCCAAAAAAATGTTCGAAAGGGAAGGGATTTTAACTCCAGATTGGTTTTCGGTCGAAGATTCCGATCTTTCCAATTTATCAGGTATTGCGAATCGAATAGAAAATAATTTAGGTTTCCCTTGCGTGGTCAAGCCTAATGATCAAGGGTCAACCGTGGGGCTTACGATTGTGAAAGAAAAAAATGAGTTGAAAAAAGCCTTTGAGTTTGCCAAAAAATTCTCAGCAGAGTTTTTGGTTGAAAAATATATTCCGGGAAGGGAGTTGACTGTGGGGGTTTTGGGGGATCAGGCTTTACCGGTGGTGGAGATAGTTCCTGAGCATGGAGTTTATGATTATGAGTGCAAATATACGACCGGGAAAAGCAAGTACATTGCTCCAGCGAAAATTCCGGACAATAAAGCCAAAGAGATTCAAGAGATAGGTTTGAAGGCTTACAAAGCCTTAGGCTGCGAAGGATATGCACGAGTGGATTTCAGATTTGGAGAAGATGACCGATTCTATTGTTTGGAGGTTAATACTCTGCCGGGAATGACCGCGCACAGTTTGGTGCCAAAGGCTGCCAAAGCAGTGGGCATCGATTTTCCGGAGTTGGTGAACAGAATTGCCAAACTGGCTTTGAAAAAGAGAAGATAGTAGGATACTCCCTCTCCTTGTAGGAGAGGGCTGGGGTGAGGTCATCCGATGTTTGATAGTCGCGTAGCGAAGCCTTCATGGCTTCGCAGAGGAATAAAACCTCTTCTACGCGCTTTGAAAAAAAACCCACTCTGCCCTCCCCTAAGAGGGGAGGGTAAGATACTCCCTCTCCTTGTAGGAGAGGGTTGGGGTGAGGTCATTCGATGTTTGATGGTCGCGTAGCGAAGCCTTCATGGCTTCGCAGAGGCATAAAGCCTCTGCTACGCGCTTTATTAAAATAATGGACATTGCGTTCACAAATTTGCAAGAAGGAAAAACTAAACAATTCTGAATCAAAGCCGTATTTAAAATAATTCTTGGCGTTGTGCAGCGACACTTGTCTCGATTATAATTTCTTCGGAATCACAAAGGAGTTCGATGAAAAAAAGATTGAAGGCGATTTTATTTGATATGGGAAGCACCCTTATCGAGTTCGAAAATTACACCTGGGATGTGTTGGGGAGATTGTCAGCAGAGAAGGGTTACCGATTCCTGCGGGAGAAAAATCTAAGCTTGCCGGATTTCGAGGAGTTCTCAGATATCCTTTATGACGAGCTGGTAAAGGCGAGGGCTGAAATCGAGGAAAACCTCAAAGAGATGAAATTCGAGAGGGTAATTTTCGACTTCTTCAGAAAGTTAAATTTGAGCACCTCGGACGGTGTCTATGGCAGTTTTCTGGAAGTATATTATAAACCAGTTACCGACCAGCTTACCTTGATAGATGGAGCTGAAAAGGTTTTGAAGCATTTCAAACAGAAGAATCTGAAGATAGGGCTTATCTCCAATACCATTTTCCCGGAGAAGTTTCATTTAAGGGAGCTAAAGAGATTCGGGCTTTATCCTTATCTGGATGCACATTTCTTTTCATCCGAAGTCGGTGTGAGAAAGCCTCATCCCCAGATCTTTCAGATAACCTTGGAGAACCTTAAGGTTGCTCCATCTGAGACGGTCTTTGTTGGAGATAGATTGAAAGAAGACGTGGGTGGAGCACAGAATGTGGGGATGAAAGGGATTTTGAAGTATCATGAGGGAAGAGACTACACCGTTCCTGTCAAGCCAGATGCACAGGTAATGGAATTGAAAGAGCTACCGGAAGCGGTCGACAAGCTATTTTCAAGGATCGAACTAAAAACCTAAAGATCAAAATGAAAAACGACAACTAAAAACGTAAAACTACTAATCTAATTGGGTGAACTGGGATCGAAAAAGGCTTTTATCTTTAAGTTGCAGCTCTTGATTTTGCGTTTTTAGTTTTTCGTTTCTGTGAGGAGTTTATGGCGCTTCAATTTTTCAATACCTTGACTCGAAAAAAAGAGGAATTCTACACCGTCCATCCGGGCGAGGTGAGAATGTATACCTGCGGACCCACGGTCTATGACTTCGCTCATATTGGTAACTTCAGAGCTTATGTTTTTACGGATGTCCTGCGCCGCTATCTGCAATACAAGGGTTACAAGGTTACTCAGATTCTTAACGTAACCGATGTCGACGACAGAACCATAGGTGGCTCGCAAAAACAGGGAATTCCTCTGGGCGAGTACACCGAAAAGTATAAGCAGGCTTTCTTTGAGGACATAAGTAGCCTGAACATAAAACCAGCCGACGTCTATCCAGAGGCAACCGCTCACATAACGGAGATGGAAGCCTTGGTCAAGAGTCTTCTGGATAAAGGACATGCATATGAGAACAAGGGGTCGATCTATTTCAGAATATCGTCCTTTCCGGAATATGGCAAGCTTTCTCATATGGACATGTCCGGACTAAAAGCAGGTGCTAGGGTGGCAGCGGATGAGTACGAGAAAGAAGAGGTGGCGGATTTCGCTTTGTGGAAGGGATGGGATGAGAAGGACGGAGACGTTTTCTGGGAGACCGAAGTGGGGAAGGGTCGACCGGGATGGCATATCGAGTGCTCCGCCATGAGCATGAAATACCTGGGCAAACATTTCGACATACATACCGGTGGAGTGGATCTGATCTTTCCGCATCATGAGAATGAGATTGCCCAGTCCCAAGCCGCTACCGGAGAGAAATTCGTCAACTTCTGGCTGCACAACGAACATCTGATGGTGGAAGGGAAAAGGATGGGTAAACGCTTTGGCAATTACTACACCCTGCGCGATCTCCTGAATAAGGGATACAACCCAATCGCCATAAGATATCTGCTTTTAGCCACCCACCATCGGCAGCAATTGAACTTCACCTTCGACGGGCTGGAGGCTTCCAAGAATGCTTTACAAAGACTTTATGATTTTGTGGACAACTTAAAGATGGTCAAAGAAGAGAAAAACAGTCCTGAGGTGGATGAAATTATATCAAGGACTAAACAGAGATTTGAAGATGCGTTAGACGATGATTTAAATGTTTCCGAGGCTTTGGGAGTGGTCTTCAATCTGGTGAAAGATGTAAATAGACTTTTGGATGAGAACAAAATCTCAAAATCTGATGCGGAAAAAGTCCTGGGGATGATGAACAACTTCGATTCCGTTTTGGGAATTTTGAAAAGAGAAGAGATAGTTTTGGACGAAGAGATAAAGAGATTGATAGAAGAAAGATCCAAAGCCAGAGAAGAAAGAGATTTCAGATTGGCGGACCAAATAAGGAAAGACTTAGAAGCCAAAGGAATCATCCTGGAAGATACCCCTCAGGGAGTCAAGTGGAAGAGAAAGATGTAGGTAGTCTCCATTTGGCAGCACACAGACTGAACATTCTGAGGCCTCCGGGAAGTCTTTCAAAAAGAAAGCCCCAGCTCTCATGGTTCGACTTCGCTCACCATAACCAGAGCTGGGGCTTTTATATGTGCAGATCAGATCACTCAGTTTTCATTGACTTTATGTTGTGTCAGGACCTCAGTCCTGACGCCTTTTTAAACTAACAATCCTGGATACCGTCGTCATCAGGATCGCCGGGAGGGGGTCCACCTTTAAACAGATAGTTTATTAGATAAACCACGTCAGCACTACTGATTACCTCATCACAGTTGACATCGCCAGCTTCGATTCCGCAAGGCGGAGGCCCACCTTCGAACAGGTAATTTATCAAATACACCACGTCAGCTGAATTGATCACCATATCTCCATTGGCATCACCTGTTATGTAACGGACTCCCATGACCTCGTTGGAGGGATTGCTTTCATTTCCCGAGAAATCAGTGGCAGAGACAAGATAGTAGCAAGTGCTACACAATTGGGCGGCTGAATCAATGAAAGTCGTGTCGATGGTGAAACCCAATCTGTTGCTGGGGTTCGGGGTGAATCCGCTGGTATCTCTTACACCCAATAACGCCCTTAACCTCCTCCACCAATACCTTTCCCAACATCCGCTTCACCAACTTCAGTACCTTCTCCCTTAAACCATCACCCCAAAAATCCTTGACTATCTCCCGACCTTCGGTTATATTCTCCTTCGAGAAATCCAATTCTCGCATGGGGTATATCCTCCTTCCTTTAGGTTAAATTCAGCCTAATGGGATATACCCTTTCTACTTATACCTCAACTCAAAAGTAAATTTACACAATACAATTTACATAGAAGGTGATTCCCTTTAGGTGCCCGGCTCACGAAGAGTTGAGAGTTAAAAGCCAAGAGTTCATAGTTCAAGGCTGAGACCCTACACCCAAAGCCCTTCAAGGATCTGATACCCAGGGGAAGTCTTTCAAAAAAGACAGGCCCAGTTTGGTTTATGGTGAGCGACATGCCGTGAGAATCTAATTTACACACAAATTCAAACATTACCGCTTTTCCCAGAGGCGGGATTTTTTTTCTTGACAAAAAAAAGAAGGCATGTATATTCTCACATGAGAAATTTGGTACCCCCGCCTTTGGCGGGGTTAAAAGGGAAAACGGTGAGAAGCCGTTACAGCCCCGCTACTGTGAAGGGCTACGAAAGTTGATTTGGGCCACTGTCCTGAGCGTAGTCGAAGGATGGGAAGGTTCAACCAGTAGGTCTGAAGCCCGAAGTCAGGAAACCTGCCAGATTCTAAAGCCCTAGATTGGCTTGTGTTGGCGTTTTTACCAGCACAGCGAGGACCTTCGAGGGTGAGGTTCGGGTATCAAATGAAAAATAATTCCCAACTTCCTTTCCCGGAGGTTGGGATTTTTTGTTTTGGGATAATAGCTCATCGGGCGGATCTAAAAATCCGCCGCTATCTCTGAAAGGAGTGAAATTATGAAAAAATCAATCAACAGTCTTAGGTCTCGGATTTCTCATTCTTCATTCGTAATTCGTCATCCGTCATTCAGAATTATTTTCAGTCTCTTCTTAATCTTAGCTCTTGTCTTATTATCTTGGGTGATTCGACTATGCTTTTCACAGGCCGAAGAGTTAAAAGTATATGAGCTGGAGCCGATAGTGGTGACCGCTACCCGTTATCCTGAATATCTGAAAAACATCCCCGCATTTACCACTCTATTAACTAAAGAAAACTTAAGATTGATCAACTCTTTAAATCTTTCCGACGGGTTAAAAAATGTCTCCGGCATAGACATAAAATCAACTGGAGGTTTTGGTCAGGTCTCCACTCTTAGCCTGAGGGGATCATCCGCCTCTCAGGTATTGGTTCTTATGGATGGAAGACCACTAAATTACATTAATACCGGCATCTACAATCTCTCCGATTTTCCCACCGAACAGGTGGAGAGAGTGGAGATCGTCAAAGGTCCCCTCTCCAGCCTGTATGGAGCTAATGCTTTAGGAGGTGTGGTCAACATAATCTCCCAAATGCCGAAGGAAGACAATCTTACAGGTTCTTTATCTTTCGGGACCTTTAACACTCAAGTTTACGCATTGAATTTGACGCAAAATTATAACAAATTTAATCTAAGCTGGGGGGCAGAGAGAAAATCTTCAGATAATGATCGCAAAAACTCCCACTTTTATAATTTCACCACTCATACCAAACTTTCCTTTTTGCCTTCAAGCAAAATCAATATAGAACTCTTTCTTAATACTCAGCACGACCGGATGGGGCTGCCTGGGGTGGTTCCTGATCCTGATAATGTCCCCAAATATGGAGACTTTGAGGCTTATTCCCTTTTCGATCGACAAAAAGATAGAAACTATTCGGTGGATCTAACTTTCAACTTCGTTCCCCAACCCAAAAAGAATTTGACCAGCAAGTTATACTTGGACCACCGAAAAATGGATTATCATACCGTTTATTTCGACTTCCTAAAGACCATTGATGATTACACTTACAATGCTAAAACCCAGGGTGGCTTTGTTCAATACTCCACGCCCATATTTAACAGGAACACCATCATAGTCGGTTGCGATTTCAGAAGGGACAAACTGGATGCCTCCCAAAGCACACATTATGCACCCGATTCTGTCGCCTCATTTTCCGGCAAAGCCATCTCTTGGGCACCCGAGACCAGGACTTTGGGGCTTTGGGGAACGGGCCATTTCAATCTAAACAGCAGATGGAGATTACAGTTGGGTTTACGACTGGACGATCACTCCTTATATCAATCCGAGGTCTCGCCGAATTTAGGACTGATCTGCTACGTAAGTTCAAGCCATTCAATCAGATTTTCCTGGGGAAAAGCGTACAAAGCTCCTACCTTCAATGATCTTTTCTGGCCCAAGGGAGGAGATTCAGAACTGAAGCCGGAGAAAGGAAGTGCCTTCGAAACCTCATTTAATTCTTCTAGCGACCAAATCTCAGCTCAGGTTTCTTTATTCTACAAGAAAGTAAAAAACCTAATCGTCTGGCTTCCTTCGGGAAAGAATGGTCTGTGGCAGCCCTTTAATGTGGACAGATATAAAGGATGGGGAGTTGAATCGAACTTGGACTTAAGAATAGATCAAAGGACCAATTTGACCTTCAACTATACCGCCAATTTGGGTAAAGAAATCAGAAAGGAGTTGGTATATTATGATTTCTTAACAGATCAGAGAAAATTTGAAGATGTAGAAAGAAAGGCCCGGTTCACCCCTCGCCATAAGATCAATCTCGCCTTAAGCCGAAATATTTTTTCCCACCTGAAAACGACTCTCGTGATCAATTGGACTGATAAAAGAGTAAATTATTATGCCGAGTACTCCAAGTTGCCCCATATCGGATATCTTGAAAAGACCATCAAGTCCCATACCAATGTTGAACTGCATTTTAGCCAGAAGTTAAATAGGGGTCTGGAAATGAATTTAAGCCTGATCAATCTTTTGGATGAGAAGGTTCCTACTCAATTTGGCAACACCATCGAAGACAGGGATTTCCCGAATCCGGGAAGAAGGATAAATATAGGTTTGAGATTCAAAATTTAAGATTGGAGATTTATGTCCACTGTCGGTCGACTGCCGTCGGCAATCCAAACCATTCTTCTGTGGCCGTCAGAGGATCGCGGACAGATAAAAAAATTGGGAGTGGTGGAGGGGGGATGCCCGATTTTGGCGTCGGGTGGTCATGATCGCTCATAACCGCACCACTCCCAAGAAGTCTTTGCCTAGCCAAACTTTGATACGTAACTCCACCTGCTTTTATTAGCAATTTCCGTGCCAGCGATCTATATTCTGAAATCTCTTGTAGCTTAGGAGAAAAACAGAAACATTAAGCTCAGATCGTACAGTTTAACATATTCAAAATAATCCAGTTAACGACCAAAACCCTGATCCACCAAATCTATTTGTTCCAAATTAGAAGTGCGATTTTACACCTAATCAAATTTAGGTTTACGCATTTGTGCAATCTGGTTCACATATTGTGCAAGATTTGGGTTCAAACTCTGGCATTGAAGATTCAAGTTTTTGTCAGATGGTAGAATACCTGCACTGACCTTTAAAAATCCACGGCAAAAAATGTAATGCCCCAGCTTGGGGGCGAAAGGGTCCCTCAAAGAGAGAATCATAGGTCGATTTTTTCAATTGTGTCACTTATGACCAAAATCGACATTCAATAAGCTTTGTGGAGATTGGAATTTCGACCTAAAATCTTACAGCATTCAGTTTGCACCATATTTTATCCCTTTTCTGGCCAATGCCGCCTGTGCCGCTCGAGTAGCCACTTCTTCTGACACCCCAGTTATCTGCTGTATCTTATCCACTGCCTGATCCAGCCATCTCAACAAATCATTTTTTGGATATTTTGCTACCAACTGGTCGGTAACCTCATCTGCAATCACCAAAATATACTCCGCCATCCTCCTCTTAAGTTCGGTATTTAGATAGGGGATTAAGTGTTTCTTAACCCCCCAACCCAAAAACAAAAGAAGAATACCACCCAAAGCCTGCAGGGTATTACTTGTCACCCAATTGCCGATAGCAGAAAAGATTGTGAGAACCATCTCGTTTCACCTCCTTGAAAAGGTCAGCGTTTCTTACCTCTCTCTATCTCCCCCTCTTCATCTCATGGAGAGGGGAGGAGGGGCTGAGGTTTTACCATTGCAACTCCCAGCTTCCTTCATCGGGCACCGTGGCTTCGAGTCTCAAAACTGTCCCAGAGGGACTATAAATGAAGAATATGTAGTTGGTATCAGATGGATTTAAAATCGAATTAGGATATAAATCAAGATACCAATAACCTGCGTCGTCGCTGGTGGTGCTTTTATAATAGGGGCTGATGATTATATTTTGATAGCGTAAAGGAATGGTCTTTATGCTGGCTTCTATTTTCGCCCCCTCCAGGGGTTGATTATTTATATCGTAAACCCATCCGTAGACCCGGCATAAAGACGCCTGCGGGGGCGCGCCCGGATCGAAAGCAAAAGCATAATAAGTGGTATCTTCGTCCCCCGAAACTTTCAAAGTCTCGGGAACGGTGAATTGCCATCCCGGTTTATACATCCTCACACAATAGGTGCCATTGTCCAGGGCAAAAAATCCGCGTCCCTGGGAATCGGAGGTTAAAAGTCCGATTGTTGAATTCTCTACCGAATCCAGAACCTGAATTTGAGCTGAGGCAATATTGGATGAGTCTGAAGATTGCCTACATCGGATCACCACACCAAAGGCTCCAGAGCCGGCACCGGAGGTCAAGGTTCTGGTTTCATAATTCCAAGTATGGGATGCTCCCCAGAGGTTATTTTCGTTCATGGTTTTAATCTGGGAGGTATCCGCCTTGAAGTTCTCTTTATTTGCATCCTTAATGGCATTGAAGGTGGAGTCCCTCTGTTCGTTCTTGACAGTATCTATATTGCTTCTTACCGTATTCAAAAGATTGATACTGGAATCGAACTCCGCCTTGACCATCCAACTCCAGGTCTTTATTCCGGTTTTACCATTTTTATAGACGACCGCCTCGGCTATATAAGTTCCTATATTGTTCGATCCATCTGAGGCTTTGATCTTGTGGCGGATGAATCCCGTCCGCAAAGAAGCAGTCACTTTAACAGAATCAACCAAATTCTGACCACTTACATCTCTCCACCACTTAAACCAGACCGAATCGGGATCTACAATGTCTAAAAACGTTGTATCCAGACACCCAACAGTCAGAACAACGCTGTCTGTGGGGCCATAAATATCTGCTAAGGCAGTTGACGGTTGCCAGTTATCAGTGGTAAATGGAAAGCCAAAAAGTAAGAAAGTGAAAACTGCTAATCGCAAGACCCAGACTTCGGGCTGCAAACTGATAGCTGATAACTTTTTTCTCATCTGGCAATTCCTCCTCCTGCTATTCCCTGATTATTTTGGTCTTGAACAATTCCTCCTTGCCTTTTTGCCACTACCTCTGAATAAAAAACATCGATGAAAGATTGAGTAACCCGATTATCCGCATCTTTATTCTCGGACAGAGCCAAGTTATCGTATCTGTCCCATTTGGTGGAAGTATTGTAAAAAGAGGTGTGAAGTTGAAATCTAATGGTGCTTCCCAGATCACTCAACCAGTTAGAGCCAAGCGTCCCAGTTACCGTTGTACCATTTACTTTGAGGGAACATAGGCCTGACGCGCCGTTGAAGAAGATTCTAATACTGTACCAACTGTCCGAGCTGGTATCTATGACATCGGTTGTGTTCTCCGCTATCGTTGTATCCCATGGACACGAGGCTTCCCATCCCAAATCATCATCGTAGTAGATGCCTATGCCATCATTATTGTAGCCGCAGCTGTTACCAATGCGGAAATAAAGACCGGTCGTGGGTGCACCATAATATTGATCCCAGAAATTTGTTCCTGAGGTATCTCCCCTGAGAATCCATATTCCGTCAAAACCATATCCGGTGGGGTTGACGTCATAATCGATATTAGTTTGAAAATCGACCCCAAGAGCATATGTTTGCGTCTTTGTATAGGTATTTCTGGTATAAATACCTGCCCCAGTGTGAGCAGTGTGATCCAGGTTCAACTCGATTCTCTGATTCTGTTCTTCCGCTGCACTTGATCCACCTTTACTTCGCTCAATCCACTTATCTGTATCCAGAGAGTTGTCATTGAAATTGTCTTGAAGAACCGTATCCCAGTACGTTCCTACCGATTTGCTTTCAAATCCCCAGGCCCTGCTTGTGTTGTTTAACTTCGCCCTATCCCAACCTGAACCATCATAAGGATCATTAGCCCAGATGATGGAATAATCCGTGTAGCTGGAGGTCAAGTCGAAGGTATCGGTTCCGGCATCATTTTCGCAAAAGTCCCAAAAGCCTTCACCCAAATCTTTCAATCTTCCAATAATGATTTCACTGGTGCCAGAAGTTGCAAGAGATTTTGCCCTAACGGTCAGTTTGACCGAATCTATATTATCTGTTTCCGTAAAATCCGTATGACCCCATCCTTGCCGGTAATCGCTTCCTGTGGATGTTGTAAACAGATAGGTACCGTCCCCATCTGGAGTTGTGTCATCAATTTTTTCATAATCATCTCCGGCGCTGGGATAATCTGACCAATTGGTTTTACCCCTATCACCCGTGGGTCGCAAAGTGCTGGGATCCGCCCAAATCTCTCCGCTCTCAAGAAACAGAACAGGTGAAAGCAAAATCAGGTTCGACAAGCTCACTACAAGCCAGAGTAAAGCTAAAATTATTTTCCTACAGGACAACTAATCAATACCTCCTTACTACTTTAATTACTCCTGCACAGTTCTTTGATCTCATTATGCAGAATTCAAGGAATTTCTGTTTGGTCATGAATTTCCACTGTTCGCAATATCCCCTCTCGGTTGAATATCAAGCTCGCTCAATTCCTCTTTTCTTATCTTCTCTATCATTTCCCAAAACACTTTTTCAGCCTGAGAGATCCGACTCTTGTCCGAAGTGGGGTCCAGCTTCTGTTTAAGTTGAATCGCCTTCAAAACATCCCCGACCTTTGCCTCCCATGAGTTTTTCTCTAACTTTGCTACAATCTTCTTAATCAACCTCTCCAACAACTCCACCTCGGAAACCTGTTTTTTCCTTGAGATATTTTTCCTGGTTTTCTTCCTGCTTGTTCTCCCTGTTTTTCGTTTCATACAGAAATTGCACTTCTCCAACTTTGAATCTCCCCCCTCTCTTTACGGGAGGGGGTCAAGGGGTGAAATAAACACCCTCTTTTTCTGATCTTGGTACCTATCAGTGCTTAGGCATTTCGTGGCGTCCAAAAAGCCATACCATCTGATTGGATCTTTAGAACATCTTCATCCCATTTCCACGATCATCAAATCTACCCAGCCGTTGCCTGAAGATTCACCCAACTTTGCGATCCTGAAACCACTATTAGTCTCCGCTCCTACCACCAGACAGAAAACCTCATTTTTGGGAAGGACTATCACCTTGGGATTGGTGATGGTGGCGGGGAGCTGATTTCCTCTGAAGTCGTAAAGACTCGAGAAATTCACGGTCTGATCAAGTCCGCCCAAGATCGATTTATTGAAAACTACTCTCTTGGAAGAAGCTCCCATTTCAGTGTAAAACAGAAGAAAGGAGTAGAATGACCAATCGCCCCAAACCATAAAATTCGGCACCACCCAGATTCTTCTACCTCTTAGATAATCCAAAGTAATATTCATAATCACCTCACCAACGATTACCAATGGCCGATAAATGCTATTCGTCGTCAATCATCAGCCATTGATCATCATTTTGTGGATCTTGCCGCATACGGTGAACAAAGACCTCCCGGATCCTTTCTGAATTTCTTTAAAAGATCAAAGGCACGTTCTCTGTACACGGATGACATATTGGACCATGCTAAAGACAAAGACTTTGCCGCGGATCCGGGATTCTGCGTCATGACCTCCAAAGCTTTGATGTTGCATAGAATCGAGACGGCCAGATAGGTCTCAGCCGTTACCAGCGATTGATCGGTGGAGTTGGAATAGGAGGAGTCGATGATTTTCAGAATCTTGTCATTTGCCTCCACCACGGCATTGGCTATGACCTCATCACTTACCAGTCCCAAGCCAACGGTATAATCAGCCAGCACCCGCTGACCATCCTCTATTACTCCAGAAGCGATCCTGGTGATCTGGCCTTGGTTATAATCTATGGAGTAGTCCGTATCCCTGGTGTAAATTCGAAAGTATAAATACCAGATGACCGTTTCTGCTCCTTGTGGTATCGAACCATCCGGAATGCGAGTCAATCTTCCGTTATCATAATCAACCGAATAGTCGATATTTTCCACATAGATTTGCCCCAGAGAGGAGTCTTTTGCCACCACTACTGTATCCGGAATAAGCTCCTGTTGTGCCAAAGAAATCGTATCTGAAGAGGAAAAACACATATTTTCCTCAGTTGGGATGTTTTGCTCTTTCCCCTTCACCCTCTCCGAGTTGGGCAAAAGGTTAATATGCGGCAATTGAAAAGGCGTCTCACCCAAAAGTTGGCAAGAGACGTTTTCAATATTGGTGGTGCCAAGTTGGTGTTCCCGGATATGTTTTTTAACCAGGTCTATATTCGTGAAACTCATCTTTGAACCTCTAAAATCCAAGATTAGAAGATTCAAGATTCAAAATTAAAAGATTTAAATGTTGAATCTTGAATTTTGAACCTTGAACGGTTTTTATCTAATCACATTCAAATACTTAGCCTCCGGCACCGCCGTAATCTGAGTTCCCACCGGTGGGGTGGTGAAACCCGTAGTCACCAAAACCCTCACCCAGAATTTGGAGACACCGTTAACTGGACACGGCTGCCAATCCGAAGGCGCGGAATATAAATCCTCCCAAAGGATGACCGTCTTATCCAGAGAATCCAAATGGTATGCTCCAGAATTAGGGGTAAAATTTGTCCAACTCTCACCATTCCAGTATTGCCAACTCACCTGGCCAGTGATACCGGCTGTAGCCAAAACTATTTTCGATAAATTGAACTTCCGGTCCATCCCCATGTAAAAAGCATCACCTGCATCTTTGATCAAACTGTTGGAGGTGGGATGATAAACATCGGCTGGGGTGGAATCAGAAGCCTCAGTGGTCAAGTCCGCATATTTCTCTGTGGCTGAATCGTCATAGCAAAACACGCGCTCAAAAGACTTTTGCCCTTTTTCAAAAGATGCAGGTGTCACAAAAGCGGTACCTTCCTTGTAGGAATAGAAAATTTCGTTTTGTCCAGTCCCGATATTCTTAGCAAAGAAAACAAAAGGTCTGGTATCAAAAAATTTTATGGTGGGACTTGCAGGAAGGCCTTCCTCAACGGTGAAAACCCCGCTCCAGTTAGTTCCGTCAAATTCCTTGTAAAGAAGAGAGGAACTTCCTGGAAAGACGATCCCCACTTTCTGATCCGATGATAAATCCGCATGAAAGTCATCATCAATACCTGAACCAGAATAAACTGTCTGCTGGGAGGACCAAACCGAACCTGATAGTTCAAAGGAGCGATAAGCCAAAAGGGTGGAATCATCGGAATAGAAACAATGAATGTAGGGAGACTGAAAGAGAAGCTGAGAATAGCAGGATGCGGATCCATTGGTCAAAGCCGTCCCTGGATCCGAAGGTCCCGATCCCCAGGTAGCTCCATCATCGGTGGATGATTTCACCCTGACAAAATATCTTTCCGTAACCGAATCATAGTAGGTCCACGAAATCCATAGGCGGTCGGTGGAATCCTTTGTGATGCTGGGAGAATAATTTTCTCCCGCGTTATATACCGTATAAACTGTCCCCACACTCCAGCTCCCTGACGAGAAACTCATCTTCAATTCGAGCAGGGCCAGAGTGGTCTGCTGGGTGTATACCAGATAAACATTGCCATTTGCGTCCATATAGGCAGAACAGGGGTAATCTGCTGAATCTGTTACCAAATTCTGCGGATCGGACCAACTCTGGTATGGTGGATCAGCCCATACATAGACCAACTGATTGGCAGTCTTTGGATAGATAATGACCACACGATCCCTGTACTGCCCAGATGGAACCTTGAAAAGTTTAGCCTGAGGCTGAATGCCGGTGGCGTAGTAGGAACTGACCGTATCTATAAGTTTTTGCATGGTAGGTTACCCCTTACCTCTCCTCCTCACCGTCCGCGGTCCACCGACCGCCGTCCCGCCTTTGGCGGGACGGCCGATCTGTCCTGAGCGAAGTCGAAGGACCGCAGACGGCGGACGTTCTATGACCACACCGTATCCAGGACCAAAGCTGCCTCTTTAATCACCTTGGCGTAAGCCACGGATTCGGAAATGACCGCCTCCTCCAATTTCTGCTCGATCACCTTGTCGTATTCCACCATCAAGGGTTGAGATATCACCTCTTCCACCGCAAAGCGATTATCCAGCCCAATCACCAAATCGGTGGGAACATCATCGCATCTGATCAAAGTGGAGCCTAAAGGCGATACCAGTTCACCGGTTTTCTGGAATTTGAATCCAGCCATGGGATCTTTGAACTCCTCCATGGTTAAGATCTCTTTAATCTTGTCCTTGTGGCACACCATGGCATTCATCTCAAAAGGAAAAAACTCATTCCACAGGGTGATGAGATCAGAATAGGTCAGGCTTCCCGAGGTGGCAGTATTTATTACTGTGGCGGCATTATCGTTCCCATCTCCGTTAATGATGGTGTCAACTATCAAACCCATCTTGTCCGCCTGTAGCCTGAATCCGATATACCACAACAAAACCTTGAACTGAGCGGTGGTGCGATGTCTTAAAGCCTTATAAGAGGTTTTTAGAGTCACCCCGTAATCCGGCACAGTGATAGAATGAACCTGCTCTGCCACCGCCAAGGTGGGTACTTCAGCCTTCTCTCCGATGGGTCTTAGTGAAAGTTTACTCTGAGAGGGCGAAACATCGACATAGAACGGGGTATATCGTGAGGAAGAGATGACGTTAGAGCTGGCTACAAGCTTCTCCAACTCCGGACGCATCTTTTGTCCTCTTTTTATCTCCCGCATCATGAACTCAGGCAGAAGAGCAGGCACCCCCTGGTAGAAAAGCTCCACCGTTACGGGATTCTTTCCACCCACTCTTATGTCGTATGCCGCCAGCTGTCTTTCAAACGCATCCAAAGGAGAATCAAGCTCACTGGGATCGTACTCAGGTGTCTCCAGAAGCTCAGACAAGGTCATTCCTCTCGACTGTGCTTCCAAATATGTCTCCTTGGTTATGGTGATCTCCTTTGCTCTGGATAGATCCACCGGTCTTGAGAGGGGCTTCTCAAGGTTGGCAAATTCCAAAAGCTTTTTCCCCTCTTTTGTATCTAATAATTTTTCCAAATCCATCTTAATCTCCTTTTCAAAATGTCCACCGTCGGCTCTCTACAGCCCCCTGCCAAGCTCTGCGGCGGTCGGCGAACGGTAGACTGGGGACGGGTTAATTCAAAATCAAAGTACACTCACTGGTTCCATTCACCGCGATCACCGTTCCTCTGGCGATGTTGCCGCCAGCCGGATCATAGTCGGTCAAAGCCGGAGCTTGTTTCGCCGTTCCCGAGGCACCGCCGATCACCCTCTCTCCGACTTGTGGATAGGTGGTGGTGATGGGAACGGTCATCACTCCGGAAATCTGCACGGTTGCCACCCTTTTTCCGTCATCTGCATCGGTCAAGGTCAAATCCACCAGCTTTCCCAAAAACATCGACCCATTCGTAGTGGGGCCCACCTCGTTATCTCCTGTAATCTGCACGGCTTTTCCGATGTCCGCATCCTTCAAATCGTCCACTCCACCCGTCTGTTTGATGGAAAAGGTGGCAAAGACCACACCGGTCGCCTCCAAGTTTTGATCTCTTATTCCCATTTTGTTCTCCCTTCTGATTCAAGCGTTGATGGCAATTGTCCTTTGAGACACTCTGCCGGGTTTTTTAGACCCATAATTAATTCAGTTTAAAGTGAAGGGTTTACTGCTTTCCACTCTCCACTCTAAACTCTATACTCTTCACTCTTTCACTCCAGCTTTAAATTCGCTGATCTTGAGCTCGCCGAATTCAAGGCTATCGACCACCTTAGCTTGGGTCCTGGAGGGAAAGCTTTTGTTAAAGTCTTCCCTAACTTTATCCCGCAAAAGAACCAATTCCTCAAAACTCAAGTCCTCAGAGGACAAAAATCTTTCCACCAAACCGGAGGCGTTCACATCGCCCTTAGCACGAGAGATCGCCAAAGACATTTTTTTGATCTCCGATTTGAAATCAGCAAGAAGCTTTTCACAAAGTCTTTTATTCCTTTGTAAGGAGATCAGAGCTTCGATTGAGTTTTTTAGATCCTCTTGCATCTGATCAAAATCGATCTTCTCGATCTTTTCAGCATCCAAGCAGGTAACGTGCTCTTTTAACGCCTCAACCAATTCTTGTGTCTGCATCTTTACCTCTACTTCGATTTTTTGGTCAAGCTAAAGCTTGACACTCCGGAGTTTATCTACATGTCTGAGTACTGCGTACTGTTTACTGGCTATTGATCACTGCCAACTGATATTCTATCCTGGCCAAACGTTTCTGCAAATCTTCTGAGAAGACGTGAAATTCATCTTTGGTTAAAAAGTTTTTGTTCAGCAAGATCTCAATATTGGAAAGCCTCTTGTCCAACTGATTCACCATAGTAGATTCCGCCTTTTTGGAAAGATCCAATTTGATTCCTGCAATGGTGGTGTAGTAGGCGGTGATGATTCCTAAGGCGGTAAAGAAGAATGCAATCAGAAATTGCATCAGCTGCGTTTTGGAAAAAATCTTGTTATCGTTTGTATTCATACTCATAGCTTTGATCCCCTCAGCCTTACCCTCTCCTCCTGGTGGAGAGGGAATGTTCGCAACAGCTTGTCTTCTCACCACACCTCCTATCTCCCCCTCTCCATTTTATGGAGAGGGAGACGGGGTGCGAGGCTTTTGTCGGGCTACATATCCGTTTCATCCGTTGACCGTTTCCAAAAAAGCCACCTGTCTTTTCCCTTTAATTTCACCTTTCTCATCAGATAGACCCCATTCAAAATCTTTCCCTTTATTTCGAAGCGGGTAAAACCAGATTTTCTTTCCAAAATTTTATAATTACCTGAATCCAGGATCTTCATATGAGCCGTGTAGTTCTTTGATGGATTCCCTTCAGCATCACCCTTATTGGGAGGAATTTCTCCTTCGAAATCCATCCATTTGAGATCATGATAATCCTTCCACTCACACAGAAATCTTCTCCCCCGGTTCAGTCCGTCTAAATCAAGCTCAAATAAGGTCAATCCTATAGCAACTTTCCCTTTTTGAAATCTTAGGTCATGATGTTTAGCTTTTCCCCACCAGTGAAGCTGAAGCACAAACCTGTCTACCGTCCGTTGACCGCAGTCCGCCGCTTTTAGATGTTCAGCTGCGGACAGCCGACGGCGGTCGGCCGACGATTTCCTGTCAATCATCCTTTCCAAGACCGAGATCGGATCCGGCTCCTTCTTGTCCGATCTTTTGTCCAAAACCCTGGGAGCATACCAGGTGAACTTGTCATCTTCGTCATAATCCCCATTCGCGGGAGATTTAGAGACGTAATCCACTCTAACTCTGATTATGTCTCCAATTTTAGCCCGAACTGACGTGGAGTAAGTTGTCCCTATGTTAATGGGATTTGATCGGGAGCCGACTGCACAGGCGTAATTGTAGGAGCCACCCTTGTTCTTTTCTACACCTGTGACCAGAACATCCAATTCAAAGTGTCTTTTCCACTTATACCAGTCTTTTTTGTCAAAATATTTTGAGTCTTTCTTCTTGATCATTGACCCCTCAGAGGTGGCGATGTTCTTTATCTTGGAGGGCAAATCTTCTGGGTTCGATTTTTCATATTTAACTTTATGGATGAAATTGGTATCTGAAAAACTTCTCTTCAGAAGATTCTTTCTTTGTTCCAATGGAAGTGAAGTAGTATCCTCTCCGTTTAGATAAAGGAGATCGAAAAGCTTGAATTTGAAGTGAGAATCATCAGGGGGATCGCTTTTATCATGGATATATCCTGTCACCTCTCTATGCGAAAGTCTGGAGTTGCCCTTATATTTTACTATCTCACCATCCAGAATGAAGCTCTCATGATCATAGGCTAAAATGTCTTTGACCAGATGCGGGAATCTGTTCTCGATTGTATTTTCTTCATCCGTGAGAATTATAACCGTCCTATCTTTTCTATGTATCTGCACTCTGACCCCATCATATTTTGGTTCAATCAGAAATTCACCCTCAAGACTGGAAAGATTATCCAAGTGAAAAATCTCATTCGAGGAGGAATTTGATTTTTGGGGTTTGGTGGGAGAGATAAAACCAAAAGGAAGAACTTTAGGTTTGTTTTTATCGGATAAGTTTTGAACAAAATGAATTTTGGAGCGATAGCTTGGGGGCAGTGCCTCTAAGACCAGCCTCGCCAAAGGAGGGGGACAGATGATATCCAGATCGTGATCCGAATAACCTTTGTCACAAATGCCACCCACCAACTCAACCTGATCAGAAAGACCAGCTTTGTTTAAAGCTCCCTCCACCACATCTTTGTATACTCTTCCTAATTTACAGACTTGATCTTTACAATCATGTTTTTGATACAATAAAAGCTCATCTGACATTGATGTATTGGGCACTGCCCCACGATATACCAAAGAGGTCTCCAGGACCCTGGTGACATTTCGATAATTGAAGAACGCCTCTTTTTCTCCATCCTGGGTCTGGTAGGTTTTGAAAGGAATGTGCTGGCATCGTCTCATATCCTCACCGCAGATGGAGCATTCCGGAAATTCGAACACAAATCCCAAAGAGCATTCCTTGTAAATCCCGTGATCAATATTCTCCTTTAAAGACAAAGCATCTTTGGAATTCTTCAGCCAGTAAAACCAGACCTTCACCCAGGTTCGTTCCTTTTTATTGACCAATTCAGCTTTAAAATTCCTGGCTATGGGAAGTCTTTCTTTGGTGTGACCTACTATTACCGGAGAATCGATCACAAATTCAGCAATCCTGGGAAGTTCTTCTTTTGGAAAGCGCCCACCGTATGAGTTGACCTCATCCGAGACCAAAAACATGGTTCGAACATAAACATCTTCCCTGGTTACGGGTTTGGGTGGGTTAATCCGTGAGTTGATCAAAAAGATCAACTCATCCGAAACCTGCTCTTCCCTTTCCTGTAACCGCGCTTCTATTTTTCCCAACAACTCTTCCATATCAATTGACTCTATGAATTCGTCTGCCTACTGAATACTGCTTACTAGCTACTCTCCACTTACCAGCGCCTTATCCCTTTCACCATCGAAATACAAGTGTTTTTGAAACAAACGACTCGTCCTGAAGGATTCATCCTGAGGGAATTTAACCTTCTAACCTTCTGACTTTCTGACCTTCGAACCGAGCTGAACTCCCCTATCCAAAATATGCACCTCTTTGCAACCGGAATGATTCAAATCTGGCAAGCTTATATTCCCCCCTTAATATGTTTTCCCAACTCTTTCAACGGGTTACCCGGACTCACACAAAAAGAGAGATTATAGGCATAGGCTTTGCTCAAAAGGTGGTTGAAAATATTGTCAGGAGGTTTATGATATGCATTTCATTTTCGGATACCAAAGAGAGGTTCCAGTTAAGATGAAAACAAACCCAGCAAAAAGTACATTGGTGGGGTTAGCCCTCTTGATCATTTTGCTTCTGATTCTCTTGAGCTTTGAGAACCTGGAAAAAGACACATCCCTACCACCAACGATCTTTGAACCTTCACCTTCTCTGGATAAGCCCAATAAAGCCACACAGGTGGAAGAAGCCAAATTCGAGGGGCATAAGATTTTTTGTGAGAAAAACGCAGAACTTGTGCTTTGTTAAACCAAAGGAGGTTTGAAGTGAACTTATCCCGAGTTGATCGTGGGAAATCTTTCCGCGATTTGTTCGGGATCCAGCGGAAAATAAGCCCCAAAACTCAGATACTCCGTCAAGCAAACCCCGCCTGAAAGCGGGGTTTACTTTTGAACAAAAACTCATAGCCAAACTCAACGCCAAGGTACGTCCGAGTGTTGAGAAATTCGAATGAAGAGGTGATGAAAGGATGAAATTCAAAGTAATGATTTTGTCGATTCTGTTCTTACTCATGTCAAATGCCTTCTGCTATGCTTGGAACTATCCTCGGGATGGCAGATTCAAACGCCTCTCTTCTAAAAGCGATCCCTGGTTTTATGTGGATGAGGAGCGCTGGGACATAAAAGCTCCGGATAAATGGCAGCATTTCACCGGCTGTTATGTTTCCCAGAAATTGTTATCCAAACATATGAACAAATATCTCTCCGCGTTTCTGATCCTTTCCGCAGGCTTATACAAGGAGTATGAGGATGCCTATCGTGAAGGCTGGAGTGCCAGAGACTTGGCAGTAGATGCCTTAGGCATACTCTCCGCCATGTATAACTCTTCTTCTGCCAAAGTGCTTTGCACTTACGACCGGGAAAAGATAATGCTGAATCTGGTTTTCCCCTTGAAATGATTTTCCTGGAGTGTCCCGCTTCAGCGGGACCAAAATGCAGAGGAAACCTTTAGGTTTCCACAGTGGAAGGCTAAAGCCTTCCTCTACCCTTGTCCCTCCAACAGGATCTTATCCGTCATCATTCATTCGTCATTCGCCATTTGCATTCTTATCCATTCCATCCGTCGAAGATGGTGAGCGGAGTCGAACCATTCAATCCGTTGATCCTTTCTCCATTTTTTTTCTTGACAAAAAGCCATTCAAAGAATATTATAATATTGGATTTAGAATTCCGAAAATGTCCTCTCAGAGGTTTTTATGTACAGAAAGCTGAGTTCTACCTTTGTTATTTTCATCATCACGTTGTCTTTTTCTTCTCTCTGTTTGGCCCAATCCGACTCCGTCATCGCCACCATCTGGCTGCCGGATGAGCTGGGTGGAGTAGCTTATCCTTGTGCCTTTGCTTACAACTCCATTAACAACAAAATCTATGTTTGCGGTGGGGAAAGGGTGGTAGCTATAGACGGCGTAACCAATCAAAAGGTAGCCAGCATCACCGTGGGAAAAGACGCTATAACCCTTCTTTATAATCCCGCCAGCAACAAAATCTACTGTGCTAACCGAGGAAGCGACAACATAACCATCCTTGATGGAGGAGGTGATTCAGTTATTACTACAATGACTGTGGGAGATTATCCCTCGGCTTTAACCTGGAACTCAACCAATAACAAAATTTACTGTGCCAATGCCCGGAGTGCCAATATCACCGTCATAGACGGAATGGGAGATTCGGTAATGGCCGTTGTAACATTAGGGGGTGGTCTTGGTGCTTTAGCTTATAATCCCACTGCCAATAAAGTTTACTGTATTGACCGTGACAACGGTAACGTCTTCGTCATTGATGGAACAGGTGACACAGTGTTAGCTACCGTTAGCGTGGGGAATGAACCGTTGGCTTTAACATACAATTCTACAAACAACAAAATCTACTGCGCCAATTATGAGAGTGACGATGTCAGCATCATTGATGGATCTGGTGATACCGTGATAACCACCGTGGTGGCGGGATATTTTCCTCAGGCTTTAGCGTACAACCCCACCAACAACAAAATCTACTCCGTCAATTCTGGGAGTGTCACCATCATTGACGGAGCGGAGGATTCGGTGATAGCCACAGTGCCAATGGATGGCGAGCCTTACGGTTTAGCTTTAGCCTACAATGACAGTAACAACAAAATCTACTGTGTCAACGGGGGGAGTGACTACGTTACCGTCATTGATGGAGTAAGTAATTCAGTGACAGCTGCTGTGGGGGTAGGATATAGTCCTCGTGTCTTAGCCTACAACCCCCAAAACAACAAACTCTACTGCGGCAATTACTGGACTAAAGATATCAACATCATCGATGGGACAGATGACTCGGTAATAGCGACAGTTAGAGTTGGAGATTATCCACTGGCTCTAACTTACAGCACGACCAACAACAAGATTTATTGTGCCAATGAGTTAAGTAAGAGTGTCACTATAATTGACGGGGCTAGTGATTCAGTGATAACCATAGTGGGTGTGGGAGGTCACCCCAGGGCTTTGGCCTGCAATTCCGAGAACAACAAAATGTATTGTGCCAATTACTTCGATCATAACGTAACCATCATTGACGGAGTAGGAGATTCGGCAATAACCACAATCAGGGTGGGACGTAATCCTTCCGCTCTCTCATATAATTCCATGAACAACAAAATCTACTGCGCCAATCTGAATAGCGGAAACGTCATCGTCCTTGATGGAAGAAGTGATTCGCGAATAACTACGCTTGACCTAAGAGAGGGTCCCAAGGCTTTACTCTACAATTCTATCAACAACAAGATCTATTGTGCTAATGGAAGTGATAATGTCACTATCATAGATGGTGCTGGAAATTCGATTATATCTACTGTAAAGGTGGGAATCTATCCTAGAACTTTGGCCTTCAACCTAAACAATAACAAGATTTTCTGCGCCAATTATCGCAGTAACAATATCAGCATCCTTGATGGTGCTGGCGATTCTGTGATAGCTACAGTAGAGGTGGGAGATGAGCCTTCGGCTTTGGTGTACAATCACAAGAGCAACAAAATCTATTGCGCCAATTATGGAAGTGGCAGCGTGACCATTATTGATGGATCAGGAGATTCGGTCGTAGCCACGGCGGTGGTGGGAAACCGTCCCCGCGCATTAGCGTATAATCCTGTCAACAACACAATCTACTGCGCCAATTGGGGAAGCAATAACGTTGCGATCGTCGATGGAGCAGGTGACTCGGTGATAGCCACCGTGGAGGTGGATGGTTATCCTCAAGCTTTGGTCTACAATCCGACCAACAACAAAATCTACTGCGCCAAGCTTTATGGCTCAAACATCTCAGTTATCGCTTGCTCTCTGCCCCCTACTGAGCAGAGGATCAGGAAACCGAAGTGATCCGAGCCTTCTCTTTGAACCAGAACTATCCCAACCCATTCAACCCCACCACCAAAATTCAGTATGCAGTCGGCAGTAGGCAGACACCCATCCACATCACCCTGAAAATCCACAATATTCTGGGGCAGGAAGTGAGGACTTTGGTAGACGGACCGAAAACAGGGGGTAGCCATGAAGTTATCTGGGATGGGAAAGATGATCGGGGAAGAGAGGTCGCCAGCGGAATCTATCTCTATCAATTAAAAGCAGGAGATCTCACCGAAACAAAGAAGATGCTTCTGCTGAAATAACTCTCTCGTCGGGTACAAGACCCAACTTTAAGTTATTACGTTATATTGTGCAGCCTTGCAACTCAGTGTGCGACGTTTTTTCGTCCGAGACGAGCTCAGACGTCACGTTTTTCCCTCGTTCGAGCGGGGTGCCCCCACCCCGCTCAAATAAACGGTCAAGGGTGAGGACACCCTTGACCAACAACCAAGAAGATAGAATGTAGAGGAAACCTTTAGGTTTCCACAGTGGAAAACTAAAGCCTTCCGCTACATCAATCCCTTCATCCGCTCCATCCGTTGACTTGTTCTTTAAATCTTTTCTACCCTTGGCAACAAAATCAACGGCGATTTTTCTCCTTCTCTTACCAGCCACAAAGCCAACGCTAATGCCATCACTGCATCGCATTCCTGATTCTTGTCCCAGTAAAAATTTCGCAGCTCATCCTGCAAAGTCCATAATTCCCCATCCTCTTCAATCTGCTCCACATATGGATAGGCGATATTGCCCAAGGCGTGCATTTGTTCCAAATTGGCAATAAGCTCAGATTTTGCTTTTCCTCCCCTTTCTCCGAAATTGAAACCTTGAGGTTTAATGTCCGACAGCTCCGCCAACACTACGTCCCCTAATCCGGTGGAGTCGATTATCACCTCTCCGCCATATTCCTTATGCCTTCTTCTGATCGCAGAATACACGTCCTTCCACTCTCTTTGAAACCTCTCAAAAGCCACAACTTGATAAGGTTTTTGGGTTATATCCAGGGTGATGCCCACGGTAAAAGTTCTTTTTCGGGCTAAATCCCAACCATGACAGTATCGGTGTCCTGGAGCTGGTTTGGATAAACCAGTGGAGGCAGTCATGGCATTTCGGATATATTCCTCTTTTATCATTTGGCAAGCATCGTCGATAAATAGTCCTTTTATGTTTTGTTCAATCTTGCTGGGAGATAGAGTCTTCAATTTTCTCTCCAAATATTCCTGGCTTATATGTGGATTTTCACGGGAATCTCCGTTTTGGACATAACCGATTTTAGGATTTCTTTGAAGCTCACCGCATTTTCGGTAAAACCAGTTTTTGCCTTTGGGTGTGGAGGTATAGTCCAGCATTCCAGCCCTGTCTGCCAGTCTCATCATAATAACCTGATTAACCACATATTCGGGATGCGGCTCAAATGCTACCTCATCGAAGTTGAAATAGTCATAATCGTGCCCCAGAAGATACTCTCCTCTTCTCTGAGTCGACCGTGCCCAAAAGACAGCACCGTTTCTAAGGATAATATGGGGAAAGGGGGTAAACTTTACGTCTTTCACCAGAATCTCGAAAAGTGGCTTCCCTTTAATCAATCTGATAACGTTGCTGAAAATAATCTTTGCCTGATCCTGGGTGATGGAGGCGTTGACCGCTTCGTATTTATCGGCATTATCGTATTTAAGATTTCTGATTTTGAAAATACAGCGGTGAAGGATTTTGATGGCTTGAACTAAGCTTTTCCCCCAACGATTCCCGGTATGGAGGGCATTTTCAGGTTTGGTAGAATCAGAAAGCCACTTTATCTGTCCCGGATGCGGTTCGATCTCCAAAAATTCTTTGGCAAATAAAACTGGATCTGAAATTGCTTTTCGCCAAAATTTCTTTTTCTTGGTCGAACCATGTGATTTTCGCAAATCATCATCCCTTTAACCCATCGTAATTAGAAGCTCGCTTAACGGTAACGAAAAGCTAAAATGTAGGGGTGGAGCTTCAGCTCCACCCACATTTGGGCGAACCCGAAGGTTCGCCCCTACATCTCAGGTTTGAAGTCTGCCTACTGAGTACTGCCTACTGGATACTTTCTATCTCCCTCTTCGCCTGCTCCTCTGAGATAAATCCCGACTCTTTTTTTCGAATGACATTTTCCAGATGAATCTTCTCTGCTTCTCTTTGCTCCAGCATCCCGAAGAACTTCCGATTATCAAAATGATGAACACATTCCAAAGGTATTCTCCACAGAGCCAGTTCGATGTTTCTGATCCACTCCATAAATCTTTTAGCTAAGCCCTGTATGGAGATGACGTTTCTTAACATCAGTTCATATTTAAACTGTGCCCAGCTTCTGGTAGGTCCGTAAGAATAGCCCAACATAAATGGGTCCAGATGCACTCCCGCACAGATGTCCTCCACCAAGGCTTTGTGGTTAATATACCAATAATTGGAGGATGCAACGTGTCCGGAGGGACCGATGTATTCGATTCCGATATCGTCCCAGGTGATGGGATTATCCTCCGGAGCCAGCTCTTTCATCATCTCAACCGTATCTTCGAAATACTTATTTGCCCTCGAAATATAAGTCTCATCCGATTCGCCGGAGCACCTTTCCGGTGGCTTTATCTTCACGTGCAAGCGATGGTAACCCGCATTGTGCATGGTCTTTTGCATATCCTCCAAAAGCCTCTGTTCCACCCTCGCCACGAAAGGAATGGAGCTCAAAATGCTTTTCCCCCTGGGATCGTCCGGATCCGGGTCTAAACCCAGATAGAAAATGGAGGCTGGATTAAGCTTAACTTCTACCCCATCCACTTCCTGGTAAAGCTCCCAATTGGTATCATCTTTCAGCTTAAATCTGATGGTGGCAGGATCGATGAAATAGAACTTGTCCAATTTATCTCTGGACGCGGTTAAAACTAACTCTCCACACACTGCACCATCGGTGAAAAGCGAGCCAAAAAATTGGGTCAAAAGCGCATCGGCTCCACCGAACTTCTGGAAGCTGTGTTGATAAATGCGTCGATCCAAATTCTTGAGCACCTCAAATGCATTATCCAAAAGTTTGGGCTCCTCTGATCCTTTCAATTCAAAATAGCTGGGTGAGGCACAGATGCGAGTCCAGGTCCAGATCGCAGAGTTCAAAACCGGGATATTATCCCTCAGGAAACGGTAAAGCCTGATGCGAAAAGAACTATCATATAAGCTGGACTGAGGTAGTAGAAGTCCTCCTTGACCCAAATATGAGGTTCTTTTAGAGACCGGCGAGGTGGGAAATTCTTTTCCCACAGAGCCTGCGGAGAAGTTAAACTTCTTTGACTTGATGCCTCCAAGACTTTGACCAATCATAACATTAAATTCATTTTGATTCGCGCTTTTAATTGGAAGAACCGATCTCCGGCGAGCAAAAAGCCTTTTCCAGAAATCTCTTAAAAAGGAAGTCATATCTATCCTCTACCTAAAAAATGGTTTCAAGCCTCTCAAAAACTCAAGACTTATCTCCATCACCATCAAAGTTGTGGTGAAAGTGATATGTCGCCTATTTAGATGAGGGTTGCACGTTAGGGGCGAGAAAAACGCACTGGCATAAAGCTAGGCAAGCGTGTATCCGACAATCAGTTGGGCTGGAAGTAAAGCAGGCTGAAGAATGACCTCTGATATTATAACGTCACGGAAGCAAGATGTAAACTTAACCGCTTATCATTGTTGAAGTTAAATAATAAGACACACAGACGATGAAATGTGCAACAAGCAAAAATATTACTTGACAGAAGCAAATAAATGCCGTATAGTAATATAGGACATGATTCTTATGAGGTTGTTAGAAATAATAAACAGGTTAGCAACCGAACAGGAATGCGAGAAGTATCTTGAGAAGGTACGTTGGCCAAATGGTGTTCTTTGTCCGAGATGCGGTGGAAGGAAAATCACAAGGATTGAAACGGTTAAAAAATTTGAATGTTCCCATTGCAGGTATCAATTCTCCGTTACCGCCGGAACTATTTTTCACAAAACTTACATTCCATTAACCAAATGGTTCATAGCTTTGTATCTCATTTGTTCAACCAAGAAAGCGACGATAAATCAAATAAGCAGAGATTTGGAGCTCCCTTACAAAACCACCTGGTATATGTGCAAAAAAATAGAAAAAGCAATCAAAAACCGAGATTTTTCTGAATTGTGTGGAATAGTCGAAGTCGAAAAGGCTTCAAAACGGAGGTAAACGAAATGGGTACTATATCTAAAGATACCTTCAAAAGATTGGTCCTTTTGTATACCATTGGACGCTTCAAGGATGGAGTTTACGGACTGCTTAGGCTGAACAAAGTTGCCTATTTTGGCCTAAAAAACGCCAGCCTAAAACCATTTGGATTTAAATGCGATCTATATGGTCCGCACAGCGGTGATTTAGATACTATTAACGAACAGCTATTGTCCATGAATCATACTAAGGCGACCCCGCTTGAGAGTGGCCAGGGGAATAAGTACTCTCTAACAGACAAAAAGAGTATGAGATTCTACAGTCTGGCTATGTCTCATACTCACGCCAAACTGAAAGAAAAAATCAATAAATCGGTAGAGACATACGGTTATCTTCCAGAGGAAGAATTGCTCAAAAAGGCACATTCCGACCCAGAATATTTGGAGGCGGTGGCAAAGGGAATAGACATTTTTGAGGAAAAGCTGCCACCAAGGATTCCTGTCGACTTATCAGATGATGATTGCGAAGATTTGGAGCTTGGCCTTGACCCTGATTTTATAAGCGCCATGAGACGTGTTTAGAGTGGCGAGGAGGGGGATTGACTTCTTATAAAATAGCCTGGCACGAAATCTTTAAATACCAATATAAACATATGCAGGAAAACTCGTTTTTAAAACGTCAGGTTGACACGCAACTTCAGGTAATAGCCAGTGATCCGCCAAATGCTGGAACCCCGCGAAAATTCCTACCGCCGGATCTCGCCGGAAAGGTAAAGAAACTTTGGGTGGGAGGACGAACAGGGCATAGGATATTCATAAAAACAGACCACGATAAAAGAGTTGTCACCGTACTTTTTATTACGCCAGTAAAGAGAGGACACAAAGATCACAAAAAGCTGACGCGAGATCTGATCAAATTGATCGATACTCAAGTTGACGAAAAGAGGTTGAAGAAATTCATCATTAAGTGAGGAACTGGCAAGCCAAAGTTATGAGGGTTCACCGGTAGAGGATAACATTTTTATATTTTTTTCCTTGACATCTGCACAGATGTGCAGTATATTGCATCCCGTAACGGTTATGTGGTTCATGCTAGAGTCCTTGACTATGAGACCCGTTAAAATAGGAGGGGTAAAATGAGAGTAGAAAAACTTTTAAGATATGGAATTCCCGAGTCGGTCATCGAAAGCTGGAGAAAAAATCAGGGTGAAGAGCTATTACCTCTACAAGCCTTAGCAGTAACCAAACATGGCCTGTTGAATGGTCAAAGTCTGATCATCTCCGCTCCCACCTCTTCGGGCAAAACTTTCTGCGGTGAGATGGCTTCGGTGGCAAATTTATTCAAAAGGAAAAAGGTGATCTATCTGGTCCCCTTAAAAGCCATAGCCGAGGAGAAGTTTTCAGATTTTCAGGAGAAATATTCAGAACTAGGGATAGGTGTGGTCATCTCCACCAAGGATCGGCAGGAACATGATAGAAGAATAGAAAAGGGTGATTTCGATTTGGCCATCATGATCTACGAAAAGTTCAATCAGCTTCTGATCAAGAATATGGATATTTTGAACCAGGTCAATCTCATCATTGTGGATGAACTTCAGATGATCGCTGATCCCTCCCGGGGCCCGGTTTTGGAGTTGGCTTTGCTCAAAATTAGAACTTCCAAGTATCGCCCGCAGATTTTGGGTCTATCTGCCGTTTTGAGTGAGGTGGATGAATTGTCCTCCTGGTTAGAATGCAAGCTTCTTTTAGAGAAATCAAGACCGGTGGAGCTTTGGCAGGGAATACTCCTGGATGGAAATTTTTTCTACAAAAAACATAATTCAAGGGAAGAGGGAACAGAGGAATTGGTGAGCTTGGATTCGGAAGAAGCACATCCGATTCTTTTTGCTAATGTGGAAAAATTAGTCAAGGATGGCGAACAGGTCCTAGTTTTTTTGAAAAGCAAACTCGATTCAGAAACTCTTGCCTCTCTTTTTTCGGAGAAAGCGAACCTTCCTCCTTGTTTGAACGCAATCGAGGCTTTGTCTGATTTGGAAAACACTACCTTGAAAGAAAAACTGATAGGATGCCTTCAAAAAGGGATAGCCTTTCACAATGCAGACTTGTCTTTTGACGAAAGAAGGACAGTTGAGTTTTTCTATCTCCAGGGAGAGGTCAGGGTTATCTTCTCCACCACCACTTTATCTATGGGAGTCAACCTTCCCGCCAAAACCGTTTTCATCGAGACTCAAAAATATCAATTAGGAGAATATTCGGGTAAGACGGTGATGCTGCCCATATCTTTGAGCGAATATGAAAACATGTCCGGAAGGGCAGGGAGATTCGGACTGGAGAAAGATTTTGGCAGATCCATCCTGATTGCGGCTAATAAATTCCATTTCGATTCCCTTTGGGAAGGATATATCGAAGGAGAGGACGAAAAGATCGTTTTCCAGTTAGATAAAAAGGATATGGAAGATACAATCTTGGACTTGATCACATCCAAAGCCGCCAAAAACAGGTCTCAGTTGGAACAAGTTATCAAAGCCGCTCCCAGTGGAAGATTTATTTCCGATCCCGCCTTTGGCGGGGCTTTGGATGAAAAAGTCGAAGAGTTAATTCAAAATAAAATGCTTCTAACCACAGACAAGGGAAAAACAGTCTTTGCCTCCAAGCTTGGGACTTTGTGTGCTCTCAAGGGTATCTCCGTTCAAACCGGACTCCTTCTTAAGAGGAAATTAGAGGGACCTTCAGATTTCGATCCTTTCAGTTGGTTTTATGATATTTTGGATACAAAGGACGGAGAGGATATTTATATAAATGTTTTTCCTTTTGAGGAGCAGAACAAAGTCTACGAAGAGGCATTGTCGCAAAGATATCCACAAAGTCAAAGCACAAATGACGAGATCAAAGACCTTTTGGAAAGAAAAATTGGATTCACTCATAAAGAGACCCAGTTGGTAAAACTTTCTTTCCTTTTGTCCGATTGGATAACACCCCAAAATACCCTAAATTTAGAGAACAAATATTATTGCCGGTCAGGTCAGATCGATCAGATTGGCAAAAAGGCAAGCTGGCTTCTGGATGCTGCTTGTGGAATTGCTCGTGTTTTAAACTTAAGCAGAAAGTTAATTGCTTTCTTAAAAAACCTCTCACAAGGGGTGAACTTCGGAGTGGATCAAAGAGGTTTGAAGTTGGCAAAATTGAGAACTCCTGGACTTGGCAGAGATTACATCTGGAATTTGGTGGAAAACAAGTTTTCCGACCCAAAGAAAATAAAGGAAGCGAAACTTGCTGAGTTGGAAAAACTCATCCCGACCAGAGTGGCGGAAAGATTGAAAGAAAGAATTCACGATTCAAAATTCAAGGTTCAAGATTCTATATTTAGGTCAAAAAAACAGGAGACTCGAAGTTTAGAACAAGAGGGAATAGAGTTGGTGATTGATGGATCTGCAGTAAAGGATAAGTTTTCGGTTTTGGTTAACGGAAAGAGGGTAAATCTCCCTGCAAAGAGTTTCAAATATTTGATTAAGCTGACCTGGGCACTCTTCAAAAATGAAGGTGGATGGATTCACAAAGACGATTTCGAACCAGGAGAAAATCAGGCCAGATATTTGCATAGGTTAAAAAACCAGATAAAACCAAGTCTAAACCAGGGTCAAGCTCTCTTTGAAAATAATCGCTTGGGTTCTTATCGATTGACCATACCCAAGAAAAACATAGAATTAAACAAGGATGCGCTTTTGAAAAATACAGATGTAGAGATAGGAAAGATGGCGGAGGGGCTTGTCATCGAATCAAACGGATTGATGTAATGGTCGAGTTTACTCGACTGTTTCTTTAACACACAGAAAAAGCATCGCACCCGGAGTTTCGTGGCTACAGGCAATATGAGATGGCTACGGGTCTTGTACCTGACGAAAGAAATGGCTTGTTGGTCAAGGGTGTCTCACCCTTGACCATTCTGCAAATAAAAGAGCGTCACACCCTCCTTCAACGGTGTTCAGAGTAGGCAGAGTTGTACGCTGCAACTAACGTGAGTACTGTCGGGTTTTGACCCGACTAAAAAATTTGTAAACAAAGAAACTCCTTATTTTCTGACTATATGAACCAAATGGTTCATGCCAACGGTATGCTTCATATGGTGCATACCAACGGGCAGGTCTGACTTGCCGTATGCAGATATGATCGGAGCACTTCTAAATAATTGCTTGACAAAGCCGATCCATTGTATTATCTAATGTGAAACGATTTGTGTTTATCATTCCCGGGAGAAATAAATCGTTTGATTTAAGGAAGCTCTTATGCCAGTAAAAGAGGAACATATTAAAATAGTAGCAAAAGATGAGGGGCTCGAAACTGGATTCGTAAAAGAAGCGGTGCAAAAAGGAACCATAGTCATCCTCAAGAACAAGATGCACCAAAAAGCGAAGCCGGTGGGAGTGGGAAAAGGCTTAAGGACTAAGATCAATGTGAATTTAGGCACCTCCCCGGATAGGATCGATTTCGACTTAGAGCTGAAAAAATTGGAACTTTCCCAAAAGCTTAAGGCAGACACTGTTATGGATCTTTCCACTGGTGGAGAGATTCGTGATTTGAGAGTGGAGATCTTAAACCGGGCGGAAATCCCCGTGGGAACGGTTCCCATTTATGAGGCGGTATGCAAATTGGCTCAAAACGGGAAATCCTTGGAGCAGATGACCAAGGATTCTTTGTTTTCCGTGATCGAGGATCATCTCAAAACCGGGGTCGATTTCTTAACCGTCCACTGCGGGCTCACCAAAAGAGCATTCCCCATCATTGAGGAAAAGAAAAGGGTCACCGGGATCGTCAGCCGGGGCGGAGCATTTTTGTATAGATGGATGAAGTCCCATAACAGGGAAAATCCTTTATATGAATATTACGATGAGCTTTTGGATTTGGCCAAAGAGTATAATGCCGCCCTGAGTTTGGGTGATGGATTAAGGCCAGGCTCGATTGCCGATTCCACCGATCGTACCCAGGTCGAAGAACTTCTGGTCCTGGGAGAGTTGGTGGAAAGGGCAAGGGAAAAGGGAGTGCAGGCAATGGTGGAAGGTCCCGGCCATATTCCCATTCATGAGATCGAAGCCAATGTGCTTTTGGAAAAGAAGCTTTGCAAGGGTGCGCCCTTTTATGTCTTAGGTCCTCTGGTGATAGACTGTGCTCCGGGATATGACCACATCGTCTCTGCCATAGGTGGGGCTATTGCGGCTTCTGCAGGAGCGGATTTCCTTTGTTATGTGACCCCGGCCGAACATTTAAGCTTACCTGATTTGGAGGATGTGAGGCAAGGAATCATTGCCTCCAAGATTGCCGCTCATGCTGCGGATATTGCTAAAGGAGTAGCGAAAGCTGAAGAGTTAGATGATAAGATCTCTGAGGCCAGAAAGAAATTCGACTGGGAAAAGACGATAAATCTGAGTTTGGATCCGGAAAGGGCAAGAAAGAAAAGAGGTAAGGTCGAGGCCGATTATAAAAAATGCACCATGTGCGGAGAACACTGCGCCATGCGGGAGACCTTTTAGATTTGGGGTCGATATCAAAAATAAAGATAAAGCTGCGTGTTAGTTTGGACTCTCCTGCCCCGAATCATGTGTGGTGAGCTTGCTGAACCTGGTAGTTGTGAGATCGACATCCCGTATCAACAGAAAACAATTATTCATTTATTTTTCTAAGCCGGCATCAGTCAAAATGGAGGAACTAATGAAACACAACAATCTTTTGCCAAGTATTTTTCGAAACGTCTACAGGGGCCTTGTAGCTGCAATGATTTTTGCGTTGACGCTTATGTTTTCATCTCTTGCTTTTGCACAGAGGGATCCATTTGGAAAACTAGATACTTGCCGCATAACTACCTTTCAGGATGAAAAGAAAAATCAGGTGATGGCATCTGTATCCATCTTCAACGATGAGGAACTGTCGGGAATGACCTTACCTTTTCGTTATGGTGATGGACAAACTCCCATCAGATGTGATTCGATTAAATTTGACAAAACCCGTATAGAATATTTCACGATGAGAATCCCGCGTATCGATACCGCTAAACAGACGATTTTACTGGGGTTGCTTCCGGATTTGTTCGGAAGAAATCCTCCCTTGAAGAAAGGAGACGGGGAGGTGGTAAGGATTTATTTTAGTCTGAAAAGAGGTGTTCAATTTCAAGATTTTTTTCTGGACACCACCGTGATCAGACCTTTCAATAGGCTCAAATTTGTGGGCCCCAATGTCAAGGGCATCTTTCCCGTCTTTGATAATAAAAAAGCGATGATAAAAGGGGGTATACCCATTAAACCCAAGCTTGAGAAGAAGGCAATAATCGAGGAGGAAGAAGAAGAAAAGTCCTCCAAAAAGGATTCATCCTGATCTTGTGCTGGGATTCGGTCCAAACGAAAGATAACTGAAGGTACTGGAAGAGCATGTATGCACAAATCTTAAGCAATATGAACGAATCTTAACCAAATTAAGTGAGCAGAAAAGAGCTTTTTTATAAGGTCATCAAGTGCAAAAGATACCAACAAGGAGGAATTTTTTGCTCCTAAAAAGCGACCAAAGTGCGCATGGATTGTTATTGACAAATTTGTTGAATTATTTAAATTATAATAGAAGCTTAGAGTCTCTCATCCACGGAATGAGAGGGCATCTGAGTTCGCCGAAAGGGAAAAAACAAGCTCTAACCCAGAGAGGGGAAAAAAGAATTGGTAAGGTCAGTATGAAACATCCAAAGTTCATTTTGCTGATGTCCCTTTTGCTTGCATCTGTCTTTCTAAACCAGGCTTTTTCCGCCGAAAGAGTGATGCTCGCAAGAATTCATCTGGCAGAGAAGGCGCAGATCCGAGAAATACAAAGCTTGCATTTGGACATTGCTTATGCGGAGTATGGTCAATATATAGACATAGTAACAGATCAAGAAGAAGTGGAGTATCTGAGGTCCTTAGGATATGAGGTTGAAATCGTCCATCAGGATCTGGTGGCTTTCTACCAGAGCAGATTGGACAGGACCAAGGATATGGGTGGATACCACACCTACAGTGAAATCAATGCGGAACTGGATTCCATGCATACACTCTATGCTTCCCTCACCAGCAGTCGGATTGACATTGGTCATAGCCTGCAAGACAGCGTCATCTGGGCTTTCAAGATTTCGGATAATGCAAGCATGGATGAAGATGAGCCGGAGGTTTTTTACAACAGTTTGATTCATGCGCGTGAACCAGCAGGCATGGAGGTACTTCTGTATTTTATGTGGTATCTTCTGGAAAACTATGGGACCGATTCGTTGACCACCTATCTGGTGGACAACCGCGAACTCTGGTTTGTTCTGGTGGTCAATCCGGATGGGTATTGCTATAATGAGTACACCAACCCCAACGGCGGTGGAATGTGGAGGAAGAACCGGCGAGACTGCGGAGGAGGGAATTGGGGAGTGGATCTGAATCGAAACTTCGGCTATATGTGGGGATATGATGATGAGGGCTCCAGCCCCTATTGCTGGGATGAGACCTATCGAGGATCAGGACCGTTCTCCGAACCGGCGACCCAGGTCATAAGAGATTTTATAAACGCGCGGAATTTCGTTATGTGTCTTGACAATCATACCCATGGGATGTGGCTTCTTTATCCCTGGAGCTATGATCAGTTTTACACCCCCCATCACAACCTTTATGTAGCTATCGCAGAATCCATGGCGGTGTTGAACGGCCACACCCCTGGTACACCCTGGGAAGTTTTGTATCCGGTTAATGGAGGGAGCATTGACTGGGAATATGGTGACACCGTCTCCAAACCTATGATCATTGCCATCAGCCCGGAGATCGGCACCCAGGACGATGGATTCTGGCCTCCGCCTGATAGAATATTGCCTTTATGTCAGCTTGAGCTTCCCGCCAATCTTCTGTATGCTGAGTTGGCGGACAATCCTTATCAAATCCTTCCTCCTGCTTCACCCGTTCTAATAGAGATGGACACGGTGGAGACTTCCTATTATGTGGTAAACTGGAGTTTTCAAGACACTCTGAATCCAGCCGCTTCTTTTGAACTGGTGGAGATGACCGGATTTGAAAGGATCACCTACGATGTTGAGAGCGGATATTCGAACTGGGACCTGAGCGGTTTCAGCATCTCCACAAATAGATACCACTCATCCTCTCACAGCTTTTATTCCGGGCAGGGAGATAGATTGAACAACAGGGTCACCGCACAAAACAGCATAATCGTTCAGGCTGGTGATACCCTTAAGGTGTGGTGTTGGTATGATATCGAAACCAACTGGGACTACGCTTATGTGGAGATCTCCAGGGATGGAGGAACTATTTTCTTCTCCATTCCCGGAAATATCACCACTGACTACAACCCCTATGGAAACAACCTGGGTAACGGAATAACCGGTTCATCAGGAGGATGGGTGGAAGGGATATTCGATCTGTCTGACTATGTAGGCGAACAGATATACTTTCGTCTCCATTACGTAACCGACGGTTACGTGTATGAGGAAGGATTCTATGCAGATGACATCTTTCCATTCGAGACATATCAAAACACAGTGGTCTTGTCTGATGCAATCACGGATACCTTCCACCAAATTACCGGGCAGATTGATGGAATCTATTATTATAAAGTGAAAGCAAAGGATCAACAGGATCAAATTGGACCCTGGAGCAACGTGGAGGATCTAGTGGTGTTGCAGGCATTTACCTGCGGTGATGCCAATGGAGATGGAGTGATCAATTCAGCGGACGTCACGTATCTGATCAATTATCTTTTCAAAAGCGGGTCTGAACCGGTTCCCTGGGAGGCTGGCGATACCAATAGTGACGGAATAATCAACAGTTCTGATATCGTATATTTGATTAATTATCTGTTTAGAGGTGGACCTCCACCTGGGGATTGAGTGGGCGTCTGTGATGAGGATTAGTATGAACTAATAGGTATTTTTGAAGAGAACATAAATTTCCCCGGGAGTGGGTATCTGAGTTTCCCTTATGCCCCCCTTTAAATTCCCCTTTTTCAGATGCCCACTCCTATTTTATAATTTATCCCTATCCGTGGTTGGTAACTTCTCCTACGGATTTTGTGGAGTTAAGGCGTCAGCCTTTTATTTAAATTCCATTATCTTGACATTGTAGTATTTTCATCCACTCATTGATTCCACAGCCATAGGCAAAAAATTGTTGTAATTTCTCCCTTATGCTTTTATTTTCATCAATGTGTCTATTAAATAGAACCAGTGATTTTTCAGGCGGCAACAAATGAAAAGACCATCTATTCTAATATTTTCTGTCTCATGTATTATTATGCTCGCTTTTCAAAATGAAACTTCAGGACAGGTAGATCAGGATTCTGGTGGTATAGAAACTTCTTTTGCTGACACTTCTTTAACCCGCAAATCCCCCATGGGGGCACTTTTCAGATCAGTCGCCTTTCCGGGTTGGGGACAGTTTTATAATGAGAGATATTTTAAAAGCCTGGTAATATTTGGAACCGAAACCTCTTTTATCACTCTGGCTGCCATAGAATGGAGAAGGAGAAACGAACATAAAAGAAAATTCGAAGATCTTCCCCAAGATCACCCAAACAAGAGCTGGGAATTCGAACAATTCAGATTTTACGAAGATCGAAGAAATCTGTTCTTATGGATCACTGCGGGTATCATTTTTATAAGCATGTTCGATGCTTATGTGGATGCGCATCTCTATAATTTCGATAAGGAAAAGGTGCCGGACTTCTCCATTAGCTTAATCCCTCAATCCAGAGAAGGAAAAGAGATAAATCTCTTACTTTCGGTTAGATTTTAGAGATTTAACTACAGAGCAAGGAATGCGATTTTTTCATTAAACCGTAAGATGAAATGCGATGTCTCCGCGAAAGTTTGTGGAGTGTCCGCTTAATAGAAATTGATCCCGCCGAAGCAGAGAATCCCAAATAAAGATCACCATTTTTTCTCAACTCTCAACTTCTTGCTCTCTACTCTCGACTCTCAACTCCATACTGTCAGTAAATGTATCTGGCGATGTCCAGCTTGTACGGCCGAGGCTCGATGGTTTTTATGACAGTTCGTTTGTATTCTCCGGTCTTCTCATCAATGCTGGCCAGATCCACCAGCTCGATTTTGTCCTTTTTTCCTTTCCTGTCGGCGATGATAGCCATCTCGGGCCGGGAAAGCTCATCAGGATTGGACTTCATTACCACTCCCACCTCTCCGGTATTCAAAAGAACCACTGAGCCGACCGGATATATCCCCAACATGTTTATGAAGACTTTCAAAAGCAACGGATCAAAGCCTCTGCCTATCTGCTCCATCATCCTTTTCAAAGCCACATCCGGAGTCAACGGGACTTTGGCATAGACTCTTCCTGAGGTCATAGAGTCGTATACGTCTGCAACGGTGACGATGCGTGAGTAAAGATTCAAATCTTTTTTAAAGAGGAGTTGGGGATATCCGGACAAATCTAGCTTCAGGTGATGCTCGAATGCCACCACCATCGCCCGCAGAGAGAATTTATCCAAGGCACGTGTGGAAAGAAGCGCCTTCACTCCCAGGATGGGATGTTTTCTCATCTCCTTCCACTCACACTCGTCCAGTTCGTCTGGCTTATTAAGTATCGCCAAAGGAATTCTCACCTTCCCAATATCGTGAAATAATGCAGCGTATCCCAATTCACTCAATTCCTTTTTGGAAAGCCCCAGCCGGGACCCTAAGGCCACTGATAGAATGCAGACGTTCACCGAATGGGCAAAGGTATACTCATCAAAATTCTTTATAGCAGTCAAACTCATGAAGTTGATCTCATCATGGATCAACTGGTCTATCAAGAATTGAATGGCCCTTTTGCTTTTTACCGTGTTTATGCTCCTTCCGGTTTTAGCCGACTCCACTACTTCCTGGGCTACAGAGAGAGTCTTAAAAAATCTCTTCTTGGCAACTTTCTTCCTATTTTCTGGAGAAGCTTCATCTCCTATTTCCCACTCCTCGGCAAACTTTTCCAATTTAATATGTTGGAGCCCCAAATCAGCTGCTTTCCTCTCCAATCTTCCGAAAGGATCGTCACAATCGTAATTGGCATGTGCCAGCAGAGAAACAAGCTCGTCTAATTCTTCTTTGGTCGCCTCAGGACTGACGAATAAACTTTCAAATTGAACTTTTCTAAAAATCTCCAGAATAAACTTGCTGGATAAATATCCCTCAAAGCCGAACTTCAATCTGGTTTCATTCAGAAACAAATAGCCTTCTTTGGAGCTTAAAATTATTTTTTCTTCTTTTTCCAGCAGGCCTTTGACCAGATTAAATAAGCTCTCGCTCTGTTTCACATAGGCTAAGTTAGACCGTTCATATATCTGCGCGGTCTTCAAAGAGGCATAGAGCTGATAGATCAAATTCCTCCCTTGCTCCAAAAGATAAGCCTGAGAAGACTTGGAGGAACTTTTTTCATCCAGACCTTTTGGCGAATTTGTTTTGGTCACATCCGGAGAGGCCAAATTACCTCCTTTGGCATGAATTCAAGATCATTGGGTTTTCACGGACTCTATTTCTCGAGCTGGTTGAGAATCCATCTTGCGCAAAATGCGCTGGCAGGTTTGTTTGATCACCTTATTCCTCTTCTTAGCCAATTCTTGGAGAGTCTTTCCTGCCTTTTGGGTCTTCATTAAACCCAAAGCTCTTATGGCAAATACACGGGTCTCATTATGTTTGTCTCTTTTCAACCAAGCCCGCTTATTGATCAACTTTTTTAAGAAGGGAATGACTTGATCTTCTCCGATCACGGCCAAAGATTCAAGCATCTGCTTTTTCTCTTCTGATTCTGTACCTACGAACAGGTCAGACTGGATGATTTTCACTAAAGCTGGAATTGCTCCTTTTTCCTTTTTCTGAGCCAAACCACGAGCAGCCAAAATACGAATCCCTTTGTCTTGGTCATCCAAAGCTGAGACCAAAAGAGCTCCTGATTCTTTGCCCTGGATTTTGGTCAAGGAGATTATAACCTCCTTTCTTACCCTCAAGTCTGGATGATTGATGATTTGCTTCAAAAACTTCACTCCCTCTTCTTTTCCAATTCTCCCCAGGACAAAGGCCACGTTTCGTGCCACATACCAGAGACGATCATACACACCTTCTCCCACGATACCTACATGGTCCCTCCCTACCTCCTCCAAGACCTCACATACCATCTTACGGGCAGTAAAATGTTTAAGATCCCTCAACAGATGGAGGATCCCAGGAATGGAGTTCCAGTTCAAGGAAAGCAGAAACTCTTTGGCACCACAAAGATCCACGATTTCTTTTTCATTTAATGCCGAGCCTATTTTCTTGATCTTCTCCTCATCTCCAGCTTTGTCTATTGCCTTCTTGACTCGCTCCGCCTTCCTTGGTCCTCCAGTATCCGTTGGGGAGAGAGAATCCCGGGCGGCCAACTCAAACTTTTTCAATCGCCGGATTATATTGGACGCAGACTTGAAATCCCCCACATTTATTAGCCAACCCAGGACCTTTTCAATCCTTTCCACCAGCGCCTCGAATTCTAAGAAATCCTTTTCTGTGATCAAAATCTCTTCAAGAATGGTGAAAAAGTCTTCCAACAGGCGAGAACGGGCATCAGATTCCAGAAGCTGATAAATGTTTCTTATTTCCTCTGAGGAGAATTCTTTTAATTTTTTTGAAAGTTCTTTTATTTGTTCCTCTTTTTTCCGAAGAGCCAAATCTTGAGAGGCCCTCTGTTCCGGTGGCATCTCCGCCTCACCGGATAAAGCTATCTCGGATTGAAGCAGTCGGCTGAAATCCCAGTCGTCAGGGATATCCTCCGCATTGGGAACATCCACATCCAAAAGATCATCCACCACCAGATACTTTATATGATTAAAGTCTTTCTCCCAAAGCAGCGTGACCATATCGTCCTCTAACTCCTTGGATTTAAGACCAATTTCGATTGTCTCCAAAAAGTCGGCGAGTTCATCATATTCCAGTCCTTTAATAAAGACAAGCTCTCTTACCCCATCTTTGTGTAAAGTGTAGGCCATCCCTTCCTCTCTATCCTGATCCTCGTACACCATCTTCCCCAGGTAAAGAAGTTGTGAATGTTTCACCTCTAATCTTAACTCCTCATATGAATCCAGGAAATCAGAAAAGCTTTGGTGCAATTTTCTTTTGAATTCCTGGGGAATTGGATTGTTTTTGGGATAGAGCCAAAGGGATTTCAGGGTTTTGGCCAAAAGTTGAACTAAGGTTTTGGCTGAATCAAATTCTTTTTGGTCAATTCCCTCGACCTCAGGCAGAAACTCTGTTTCGGTCATACTTTCCTCCAGAGACCTAATTCTTCCCAGAGGGGTCCCCGATATTTTTATCGACATGTCAAATGCAAACCTTACTTTTCAAGAATGGGGAGAATAAGCTGGAAGGAACAAAAGGGAAAATCTGGCGAATTTCGAAGCCTTCTCGCCGAGAGGCGAATCTCGGCCTACAAGAGAATATTTCTTAGCTCGTTTTTCTCATTTGAGTAATTTCTGATCCTATGGATCCAGAATTCGAACCAAAATCGATGTCTTATCAGATATGATCGAACATCTCATCTGCCATCTTTTCGCATCTTTCCAAATCTTGCTCTGGTACCCAAATGGTCACCTCCACTGGGGAGGTGGTGCTATAACTTCCCAGGGTTATAGCTACGTCATCCCCCTTGATGATAGAGGGTATCCCTTCCTTTCTCAAAGCTTCTTGCAGCATCTCCGCATAGAGCCTGGAAGGAAGGCTTCTAAAACGAACATATTTCACATTCTCTAAGGTCTCCTTCGCCAATTCATCAACCAATTTAACTCCACAGTCTGGGCATTCCTTGATTTTATCTTTGTATTCATATTTACAGTTAGGACAATAAGGCATAATATCCTCTTTTCTTATTTTTCCCAAAAAATAGAGTGGGTCGATTTTCTAAAATCGACATCTTATGTGTCGAGATATGAATCTCGGCCTGTTCTCAATTGCTGATAGCTTTAGCTACAAAACCTCCTGCTTCTTTTAGTCTTTTCTCCGCGCTCTCTCTATCTACATTTGATAAAATCATCACCAAGGCGGTCTTGACTTTACCATCAGCTCTTTCAAGATATCTTTCCGCTTTCTTATAGTCCACACCGGTTGCCATCATTATAATACGTTTTGATCTTTCCACTAATTTCTCGCTTCTAACTTGTAAGTCCACCATCAAATTCTGATAAACCTTTCCCAATTTGATCATTGAAGCGGCGGTAAGCATATTCAAAATCATCTTCTGTGCAGTTCCAGCCTTCATCCGGGTGGAGCCGGCGATCACCTCCGGACCCAAAATGGGAGATATGGAAACATCCACCTTGATCTTTAGTTTGGGCGTCGGATTGCAGAAAACAGAGATTGTCTTGGCACCAACCTTTTTTGCCTTTTCCAGGGCTCCCAAGACGTAAGGGGTTCTTCTGGAGGCAGCTATTCCCACCACCACATCTTTTTTGCTAATTTTATTCTTCTCCAGATCTTTTGCGCCCGCTTTGAAGTCATCTTCCACCCCCTCCTTAGATCTGACCAAAGTTCTTCTTCCTCCTGCTATAATTCCTCTTATCATTCTTGGAGGGGTACCAAAGGTGGGAGGACATTCCGCGGCATCCAAAACTCCCAATCTTCCGCTGGTGCCGGCGCCGACATAAAATAGTCGCCCTTTATTCTTGAAGGCATTTACAATCAAATCCACCGCTCTGGCAATATTTGGCAGTTCTTTTTCTACCGCCAGCGCAACCTTTTTATCTTCTGTGTTAATTAATTTTAAGATCTGGAGGGTGGACTTGGTATCTATATCGAAAGTAGCAGGATTCCGATCTTCTGTGACCAAATCTTTTATTTGATTGAAAACCTTCTTGCTCAAAAAGAATTCCTTTTATTCGGCCTTTATTGAGTCCAACGGGGCCACAACTCCAGCCCCGATGGTTACATTTGAAGGCAAAGTAACCGATTTGGGGAGCTCTTCGGGGGCTTGAAATTCCATATCTGGATATGGCACAAAACCCTTATTATAAGCGATCAGGTAGATTAAATATATTCCAGTTTTGTAATTATCGTGAATGTTTCGAAATGTAGTTTTTGGAATTGGATAATTGCCGATTTTATCCCAAGGAATCAAAGCTGTGTGACCCAATGCACTCTCGACATTATTGCGTTTGAGCACGCTAATAAAATATCTAGACGCATTGGATGCGGCACTAAAATGGAGAGCCACGAATTCATCCGAACTTCGAACCGTATCAGGCACCTTTGCTGTAATTCGAAAAAATCCTGGGATTACGACTTCGGATTCAAAGTTCAAATCCTCTTCTGCGCTTGATACCGTGATGGTGAGTGCCTCTTCAAAGTCAAAAAGATGAGGAGCTTCTTTGGAGTAGATTCCACCACCCTGATTTTCGAGAGTATCAGTATCGACTGCCACAACTGCACTGTCGAAATCAACTGAATCTCTCAGAATTGTAAAATAGGCGATATCCTTGCCCATACTTAAATCTTTAACCACCACCCCGTTGATGGTAAATTCATATTCAGGTTCGGTAGGGCGGGTGGTCCTTTTACCGCCACAAAAGGAAAGCAATACCAAGGGAAAAATCAGAAGAAAAACTAAGCTCTTTTTCATATATAAATTTTTTCTCATTTCAAGCCCCCTAACTTACGCCCGCAGTCGGTTGATCGCCGTCTGCCGCTTTTCAAAAAGACAATGCCTTGATCCTTTCCACAGTTTCTTTCATGCTCTCTTTATCTGCAATCAATGAAAATCTTAAATATCCTTCGCCCTGGGAACCCAAGCCCACACCTGGTGTAGTTACGACCCCTGCCTTATCAATCAGTAATTTTGCCATCTTTTTGGAATCATATTCATACGGTATTTTTGCCCAGACGAATATTCCACCTTTTGGATTCTCAACTTCCCATCCTAATCCGTTTAATCCGGTGACCAAAACATCTCTTCTTTCCTGATAAGTTTCGCAAACCTTCTTAATCGCCTCATCAGGAAGAGAGAGAGCAACCATGGCAGCTTTTTGAAGAACGTGAAACACGCCAGAGTTGACGACCACCTCCACATTTTTCAATGCATTTAAAAGTGCTCCATTTCCCACCACAAAACCCAACCGCCATCCGGTCATACCATAAGTCTTGGAGAAAGAGTGAAATTCCAAAGTCCTCTCCTTCGCTTCCGGAATCTGTAGCATACTTACCGATTTATTTCCATCGAAGGTTATCTCCGAATAAGCCATGTCCTGGCATATCACCAGCTCGTTTTCTTTTGCAAAATCAACAACTTCCTTAAAGAACTCTTTAT
>Ga0209427_10000215_pt1 | contig 57566 bp, 30 predicted proteins | sample DeeMarSWOR136_30_FD_187465 | JGI IMG/M metagenome (GOLD analysis project Ga0209427, IMG submission 187465) | Marine sediment microbial communities from White Oak River estuary, North Carolina - WOR-1-36_30 (SPAdes) (version 2) | ecosystem: Environmental > Aquatic > Marine > Intertidal zone >...
TCCGCAGAGACAACTCTATTAACAAAAACACTGCAGCGGGAACAACGATAAGAGCAAGGATGCGAAACAGCCAGAGACGCCACCCGGTTATCGGTCTCGTAGGCAGTTCTTTCTTTGTGGTTCTTGTGTCTCTGCTCTTGTGTGCTGTGGAAGTGGCACGCTTATCCGCTAATGGTGGCCCCTTGGCCTTGGAGCGTTTGCCCCCTTTCTTGGTGTGTGAGACTGATTTCTTCTTTTTCTTCTTGCGTTTTGCAGGCACCTATGAAGTTCCTTCAGTTGCGTTGCTGACGATAGCTTTCGTTACTTTCCATGCGTTGACGATGATAGTATCTGTCACTGACTTGAGTTCACTTCACTTAACAGCGGCAATTAGAAAGTTACCAACGCTACCTGTCTTGTACTTTGGCAAGAAGGGCACAGTAGGGTCGCGCGGAACACATTTCGCTGCAAAGACTGCACGAATCATGTAAGCCAACCAAACGTGCGGTCAAGCACGATTATAATCCGATGTGAATCGCCCAGCAAGCACTTTTGGGCTGCATCAATTGCCAGGCGTTGACCGCTGTGTTGGTCAATTACAGCCAAGACTGTGACACGTTTATCATTTTCGGAGCCTTTGATGGCCAGAGCAGGTGTGTTTTTTCCAGCAGAAGCGAACGTACGCCGAGTGGCAAAAGCAAATCGAGTTTCAGCGGATGCCGGCTCAAAGCTGCGAGGGTTTCAATGCAGCCCATTTCTCGGCAGATAGAAATCTCCTGGTCCTAAACCGACGCCGCTCGGGTACGGGACAGTACCATCGCGCGTTATTGACACCTTCATCGGCACTACTTCCGATGCCCTGAAGCTTTCCACACGTCCGTCCGTGTAGCCGGCATGCAGTTTAATATCGAGAGCGTCCAAACTAACGTTGCCATCGGGGTTTGAACGGGACCAATAGGCTGATGAAACCTCGGTTCCTGGTGTGACACTCGCTCCTTCGAACTTCTCACAGCTACCGAAAGCATTCGGGCTTCGGTGATGATCGTAGCCGAAATAATCGCTTACCAGCAACTTGCTCTGGCGACGGCCGCCTAAGGAGTTACGAGGGCCTCTAAAAGGGGCCTTTGCATCGCCGAGGAAGCCTACATAGTTCCAGTAGAAGCAGTAGGTGCCAAAGACCGGGTCATACTGGAAGGATGTCTCGGGATGGTCCCAGTCGTCGCCGGCATCCCATGCCTGTTGGAGATATTCGTACTTTACCGGCGCACTCGGGCAGAAAATGATAGTGGCATCCTCAATATAGCTATTCAAATAAGTGCTCATAGAGCGGTGTTTGGTGAAGGGACGTGGCTTGCAGGCAGTAATCATGGTCGGCTCCTGCCAGTGCCAGCTGTTGCCAAATGTTATGGTGGCTGCGGATGGGGGGTAATTTTCATCGTTGTCGGCAGCATAGCCGGTTACACCGGCCACAATTTGCCGCTGGTTATTCATCCCGACTACCGTGCGGACCTGGCGCCTTGCTTTTCCCAACGCCGGCAGCAGGATCGCGGCCAATAGCGAAATAACGGACATAACTACGACAAGTTCGACCAGAGTGAATCCTTCATTCAGCCAGCGCCTCAAACCAGGTTGGAGAGGTTTAGCACTAATGATATCGATTCCCGCCTTTTTCCTTAATATCAGTCCTGTGTATTATACCACTGTCTTGGTTTGTGTTCAAATATCTTTGCGCATACAATCAGGGCTGCGAACATCAAGCTCGCATGCCTTGGCCAACCATCAATTTTCAGTCAAGCTGCAAATGGCGGTGAATCGGAGCTGCCGGACACCGCTGCACCCACTATTCGGGGTTCAACCAGCCGGCCACCTGTCGCCAATTAACCGCCAAAGCTGCAAAATCTCTCATATCCACCAGGCCATCGCGGTTCAAATCACCTGGCTGCTCACTCGCATTTTTGAGCCAGTATTCTGCTTGCCCAGCCAAATCCACGTAATTAACACTTCGGTCATTATTCAGATCCGCCAGAAGTGCCCAATCAAAGACGCCCGATCTCTCAGGTGCACCTACCACTGGCAGATAGCGTGGTGCCATACTGGCCTGGTTTGTGCCGCCGTAAGCACCCATATTGATACGAACGTTCACGGCCCATTCATTGTCCGGGTCGCGTGGCACGGACATCAATTCGTCACGCAAGGGTGAGCCCGGATTACCCGCATCTATGCATAGGCTGGTAACATGGTCATACGTCCAGGATTTACTCTCCTTATTCCAACGCCAACCTGCGCTCTTCAAATGATAGTCACCGTCGATCAATTGCAGCGGTTCCTCTACCCAGTACCCTGACCGAACAAAGCACGGGTCCGTGTCGATATTTCCCAGACCCCAAAGCACGTTACCATCACCGGCGATACCTTCCAAACCACCCTGCACATCGCTATAAGAAATGGTCACACTTGCTGGGGGAGTAACGATGATCTGAGGTCCGGCGTTATTGTATATAATGCAATTCTCTATTGTCGCATTGCCCAGGCTGCTGATGCCTGAGATGTTGTTCGCTATCGTACAGTTCTTAATCAAGCCGTTGCATCCGAAGATGACAGGGTATACGCCGCAATAGAAGAACGTGGTATTGTCCGTTATCAAGCAGTTGCTGATGGTCCCATCACAGTCGTTGAGTACCGTCGCACCACAAGGCCCGTTACCGCTTATGACGCAATGACTGATTGTGGCCCGTGTATGGCTACCATAGACAGCGCCATAGTAACGGTCCTGTATCGTAAAACCTGTAAGCGTGCAGTATGGATCTTCGGTCCCGCTGAACTGCACGCTTCCCCTGATGATGGTGCTGTCAACTACATCCCAGTCGGTTGGGTCAACACTTCTCAGCGTGATATTCTTGCCGAGAAAGTCGATGCTGTCATCCGTATCCGGTTTCAGGTACAGGCCCGGCTGGACCAGAACTGTCAAACGGTCCGGCGCAAAATCAATGGCCTCCTGAATGGTGTCGAATGGGTGGGTTTCGCTGCCATCCTCTAAAGGATCGCTGACCAAAGGGTCGCCCGGCCCCGGGTCACCAGGGGCATCATCATCGACGTACAACTTTTCCCACCACAGCCTTGGATAGCCCAGGCCTTCTGGAATCCACCAGATATCGTCGGTACCGTTAATTGTTTCATCCACAAAATCCCAACCGGCGTCAAGAAATGTGCTGGCCATCTGCATCTGGCCTGTGTTTAAGCCAGTGCCTCCATCACTTGTGCTTTGGCCTGATGTGTTTCTGTCCCAGAAACTTGAGGTGATGTCACCACCACCATAACCCACGAGACCGCCGACAAAGCGTGCTCCACCGATCCTGCCGGTGCTGTAGCTGCTTGTGACGTCGCCCTCATTCCAGCCCACAAGGCCCCCCACAAATGAGCGTCCAGTGACCCTCCCGATAGTGTAGCTGCTTGTGACGTCACCTCTATTATGACCCACAAGACCGCCTGCGTCTTCTATTCCGCTGACCGGGCCACTGCTGTAGCTTGTGGTAATGCTGCCACCGTTGTTGCCTACGAGACCACCGACACTCATATCACCATTGACCGAGCCGGTGCTGTAACTCATAGTGATACTACGAACATTACTTCCCACCAGACCGCCGACATCCTCATTTCCACTAACTATACAGTTGCTGTAGCTGTCGGTGATACTGCCCCAGTTCGATCCCACGAGGCCGCCGACACACCCATTTCCAGCAACCGAGCCGGTGCTGTAGCAGTTGGCGATGCTGCTGCCGCGGTTGTAGCCCACGAGACCGCCGACACAGCCACCTGTTCCGTTGATATCCACTGCTTCAAGGCCCAGATTTGAAATAGTCGCCTCCCAGCCTGAGACTCCGAACAGCCCCAGGTCGCTGTCGCCCGATATCGTGAGATGCGAGATCGTGTGATCATTTCCGTCAAAAACGCCCGAAAAAGGAGGCCATCCGCAAGAAGGTGCGATGACGGCCCTGTCAAAGATCTTCCGTCCTGGAAGGTCCGGATCCAAGTCGATGTCAGCACCGAGGACAAAGTGCTTATCCCAGAGCACGCTGGCCCGGCCAAAGAGAATCATTTGGTCGGCTGTATCAATGCGATAGGGCTCTTGCTCTGTTCCCTGTCCGTCGAGCCAGTCAATAACGGGCTCCGGGATGACCTGCCCGGGCGTCCCCTCCCAGGCCAGCCTGGGATAGTCGCGACCGGCATCCAGGACCCAATTCGGATCGTTGGTCAGCAGCCCATTAAGTCCAAGTATCTGAGGATCCATCATTTCAACGGTTGTCAGGCCAAGCCCACCGGAGCTGCGAAACTGGCCAGAGGTCTCAACATCCCAAAAGCATGACGTGATTACGGCTTCTTCATTAAATCCCACCAAGCCGCCGACGAAGAAAGTTCCACTGACCGAGCCGGTGCTGTAGCAGTTGGAAACACTGGCACCAGCATCCAAAATTTCACCCACCAGACCGCCGACATTTGTTTCTCCACTGACTGAGCCGGTGCTGTAACTCGTGGTGATAGTACCATCATTGCTTCCCACCAGACCACCAACGCCGCCGCCCCACAGTGTACACATCCCGCTGACCATGCCCGCGCTGTAGCTTGCCCTGATAGTGCCGCCATTCGAGCCCACGAGGCCACCAACGCCGCCGCCCCACAGTGTACCCATCCCGCTGACCATGCCCGTGCTGTAGCTTGCGGTGATGCTGCTGCCGTTATCGCCTGCCAAACCGCCGACAGCATCATTTCCACTGACGGTGCCGGTGCTGTAGCTCGAGGTGATGTGGCCACCGTTGCTGCCCGCCAGGCCGCCGACACAATCACCTGTTCCATTGACATCTACTGCTTCCAGGCCCAGGTTGGAAATACTCGCTTCAGAATCTGTCCGCCCGAACAGACCGAGATAGCTTACACCCCTAATCGTAAGATGTGAGATCGTATGATGATTGCCATCGAAGAGACCCGTAAAACCAGCACCATCAAACTGCCACACCGGGCTCGTGTCGTTGGTATCAGGAGCGATGACAGCCCTGTCGAAAACTTTCCTTCCCGGCAGATTCGGATCCAGGTCAATGTCGGCGGTCAGAATAAAGTGCTTGTCGTAGTCGTTAGGTTCTTCACCCAGAGCGATCAGGTCATCTGCCGTGGCGATCCGGTACGGGTCTTCGGCTGTGCCGCTGCCGCCACTGTATTGGGCCTGGGCAGGGAAGCTCACAAGACAAAACGCAATCAGTAACGGGATTGTCCGCAGAATTCGCAAATTTCTTAGCGTTTCCATTCTAAGCCATCCCAAATATGTTTCGTTCTTTTGCAACAAACACTATTCACTGATTCCCGCGGCCAAACACTTCTCAAGTGCCCGGCACGTTTCATTTTTCAAGGCACAGGTGATTGATACCATTTGGGCCTCTCAGGCCTTTGAGGCGAATCAAGCAGCTCGCGCCAGGCCTCATCGGTGAGTCTATCACTCATGGGATGCTTGAACTCGTAGTAGGATAGCACCGGCCCTGCCGCCAGGAAAGCGGAGCCATCGGCAAGAGGACAGGCGACAATGATGAGGTCCACATATCCCACGCCTTCTTCAAGAACCTGGCCCTCAGCGATGTGCGTATGGACGTCAGCCACAAGGGTTGTGTCGAGACCTTGCTGCTTGACGCCCATGATGAGTCCTTCAAGCTGGCCGGCAAATCCCCTTATGTAATCACAATCATCGCTTGATAGCGGCCGGTTCGTTAGCTCTTTGTTGGCGATTTGGATTAATCGGTCTAACATCTGTTCGAGATTTATCAGCCGCTCGGTCGCCTCGGCTGAGAGGGCATCGAGGTCAGCCAAGCCCTCTCTGGTCATGCGGGTCAGGGCCAACAGCCGCCCGTAGAATTCAGGCACCGGCTCGACGTAGCCGGCCACATCGGGCGGAATGCTTTCCGGGGGCGTGTAACTTTGTTTGGCATAGAGGATGGTGTCGTGTCTGAGTTCCGTCCAGGACGCCAAGGTGGCGTTCAGCTCCTTTTTTTGCCATGCTTCGGTCCGCATGAAGTTCGGGTATCCGTCGCCGAATCCTTCTATCAATGCACGAAGGGAATACAGCCAGCCCCAGTAAAGATTGCGGTTCCAGTCGGAAAGATCAAAGGCATCAAACTCAGCCTTGAGTTCGCCGAAACGCAGGGCATAATCCACATAGTCGGTGTCCCCCTCTTGAGTCAGGATCTCGCTTGCAAGGTCTGAGCCCAAGATAGCCATCACATCCAATCCGCGAGGATAACAACGGGCCAGCCGAGCGCCTGTAGAGCCACATGTGAAGGGCAGCGGGTCGGCGCTGCCGGTATAATTGAGCACCTCCGGAAAGACAAGATGCTGAAACATATATGAGTCGGGGATGAACCGCTGACCCATAAACCGCATTCCTTTTGTCTTATCGAGCAGTTCGTCGAGCGATTCGGGCGTGATCGGCGGCGTGATGAATACCTTGCCGGTGCCACCGTTTATCTTGGGCGAACGCTGCAGAGCCAGCTCAGCCTTCAAAGCAAAGAAGCTGTCTTCGTTCTCAAGGTCCGTTGGTTCGAAGCCGCTACCGAAGACCTTATTCACGGCGGCGAGATATTCGTAGGGCGTGAGGTCATCCGCCAAGCCTACGTAGAAGCAAGTTACCGCGTACATCCGCTGCCAAATTTCTCGACCGGTGTGCTGACCAACCTGGACGGTATCAATGGCCCTCGCCAAGAGCACCGCCTGCATGGTCTGAATCTTCGCATCGTACACGCTAATGAGGGCCTCGCCCATCGGCCCCCAAATCTCGGCGCCTCTGAGCAGAAATGCCATGCGCCCGTACCACATCAGGGTCCTGAAGTAACGCTTGAGCTCTTCGCTGCGCGTATAGTGACCCCGCGGCACGTATTGAGAGTAGTCCTCTCGGTAGATGAAGATGTCGCTTTCGGCGAAACCTGCGTGTGCATCGATTTTTGCCAGCTCGTTCGCAACGACATTGCTCACCAAGTCCGGTACGGGAGCGGTTGGTTGAATCAGCTTCTGTGCTACGGCCAGATACGCAATGTTGCGCCGGGCAGCTTCCTGGAGGTCGCCGGAGTATTGTCCGTATAGTTCCAAAGCGTTATCCAACAGAGCGGCGGTTAAAGCGCGGGCGTCACCGTAGAACTCACGCTCCTCTATGTCCTTGAGCGTTTCATCGAACTGTACGTGGTAAAGGTGCAGCAGCGTATCCGAAGTGACAAACAATGGCACGTCCATCCTGCGCAGGTCTTTGTAGGGCTGGACGATGTCGTTGTAGTCGTAGTATTCAATAACGGCGAAACCGTTTTGTTCGAGCAGCGGCGTTACCGAGCCTAAGCCGAAAACAGAATCCATAGCAGCGTAGTTTTCGACTGTCTCCAAATCGAGTGGAAGGGTATATCCCGGCGCGTTCGGCTCTACGGAAGCTTCGTGTTCCACATAGTACCTACTTAGCGTAAGCGCCGGCGTCTGGCCGCTTTCAAACTTGAGCCAATCGTCGGCGCATTTGCCAATATCGGCTGCATCCACAACACCGTCACAGCTTCGGTCGGCTCCTCCGCACCAGTCAGGCTCATTACAATCGGCGTCAAGCCAGCGGGCCGCTAACGCGGCAAAGTCCAGAAAACTTGTCTCTCTTGGCTTGTGCACGAGCGAAATCACCAAGCTGTGGCTGAACATACTTGGGCTGAATGTCTCGGTGAGCATTAAATGTGAACCTACTATTTCGTATTCGTGGGCAGCTCCATCGAGCCAGACGCCCTTTACAGCAAAATCGGCTGGAAGCAGTACGTCCACCGCTGCTACGGTCTCGACAGTGTGTGTCACCCAGTAGAAATTGAATGGGTAGAAGTAGATGAACTGGCCCGATCTTTCGATAAGGCGGTGGGTGTACTCGACTGTTTGAACTGTATCGGATTCCGGAAATGGTCCATACCACTCGATAAGCGGCATCTCCGGCATTTCAGGCAAGCCGGTCATAAACAGCTCGCCGCTCAACTGCCAGTCCTCTGGGGCACCATCCACGCAGACACTTATGTTATTTGCATCCGGAGGAATAGGGAACATCATCTTAACGACTTCGGGACTGATGTGATCGAATGCGAACTCACCTGTGAATGTGGCGCGAAGCGAGTCGCCGATCGGTTGAATCTCAATGCTAAGCGTTTCAGAAGGCATCCGGACTTCCGGTGGAATTGGAATTACGTTGGCCAGGCTAATTGCGATCGTTGCCAAAATGCTGGCCACCATGACGCTCAACTTTTTGGCTCTCATTTCTTTCTCCTTCACATCATATATTAGAGATATATTGGTGTCGCACGATACAAGGCCTATCGGTTGTTATCCTCCAACCAATGCACACCCATAATCGCAAGGTCTTCAAAATCCACTTTGCAGTTGCCGTCTATATCGCCCGCGACGATCGTTTCACAGACCGACTCGCCAAAGTACGATCTACTCGCCTCGATGGTCCCACCATAGGCTCCCATGTTGATGATGCCGCCATTTGGGAATGGCTCGAAACCGATAGGGCCGCTCATATCACCAGCGTCAATGCAGGGACTGGTCACTTCGTCCTGAACCAGGACTTGCGTGTTTGGATCCCAGCGACCTGCCTGGGACTTTAGATGGTAGTCGCCATCGACTGCCGGGCTTCCTACCCGCACAAAGCACGGATCCGTATCAATATTTCCGGGTCCCCAGTTCACCGTGCCGTCGCCATGAATTCGGTCCAGCCCGCCTTCAAGATTGCAGTGAGAAATATTCAGTATTGCTCCGCTGGCAACGGTAATTGGAGACTGGCGATAGATTATGCAATTTTCTATTGTGCATCTTCCACCCTTCAGGATTTCTATGCCATCCGGGATGTCCACTATAGTGCAGTTCTTAATCGAACCGTGACATCCGCTAATCTGTGGTACAGGCCAGGGCACAAGGCAGAGAGGATACATATTGGCTATCACACAATTGCTGATTGTGCCATCACAACCCTGCATTACTCCGCCGCAGTTGGCTGTGTTGTTCTCAAGGACACAGTGACTAATTGCGGCACGTGTATGATTCTCGCCGTTAGGGTCAGTTTGCCAATCGAAGCCGACAATATAACCGTCGATGTCGAAACCGGTGAGCGCGCAATTTGGGTCTTCGGTGCCACGAAAGCGGATGCCGCCGGCAATGGCGGTACTGGTAACCGTCTGTGAATCAGTCGGATTGGTGCTCTTCAATGTGATGTTCTTGCCGAGAAAGTTGATGATTTCAATGTATAGGCCCGGATAGACGATAACGGTGTCACCGTCTTTCGCCATATCGATGCCCTTCTGAATGCTTGCGAAAGCTGTCTGGACGGAAAACCCATTGTTGCCATCGTTGCCATTAGCTGCATCAACGTAGATGACTTGTCCGCTGCAAATTGTGCCGGCCATTGCCAACAAAAGCCCAACTACAGGCAAGGCTTTTGTTCTTTTGGGTCTCATAATCCCATCCTCTATTAACTGGTCATTATAGCTCAGCAGCTATTCGTCAGCCTAATTACCCAGCACAATTCACCATTCGCGGCGGAATAACTTCACAAGCCAGAACGTCTCCGGGTCGTCTCGCTGTGTACCCTGGGAAGCCCATATCTTCGGTGGTGAAAAGTCGCTGCCGACATCGTCAACATCCTGCAGATAAGAGAAGTTCAGCTCTGCCCGTCCGCCGCGGCTTGCAGAGAATGTTATGCTCTCAATCACATCTGCCTCCATGTTAATGATATATACCAGCTGAGCTTTCTCCAAGGTCAGCACAACCTCTGATTTTCCGGTATCGGACAGACGTTTTGTTTCAAACCGCACTCGTTTTTCGGCTGCATCGCGGCGTACGTTATCAATCGTGTGCAATCCCATCCACGGCCTGCCCATGCCTCGGAAGAAGCTGCCGCCTTTATACCGTGCCAAGACCTTCCCACCTGCATCAAAGACAGATGCATCGGCACCGCTATCCACGATTTTTAAGCCGTCCGCCAAATGCAGTCTGAGCCAGGGATAGCGCAGCTTGCTCGTCGCGTACACAAATGGCAGTCGCCCCATACCACGCACTTCTTGTCCATCAATATGGCCCACAGCTTTGAAATAGGTCCAGCCCCGCTTGTGCATGCTGTCACGTTTGTCTATTATTCTTGCTCCTGCCGGCCAAGTGTATCGGAAATATTCCTCGTCTGACACGTCGTAGCGATGAGCTATCTGCGAACAGTCACCATTTTCGTCGTACTTGAGAACTACGAGCAAGCCGGCCCCGTCGTTGGCGACATACTGCATCGCATACGGTTCGCCTTCGACCTGTGAAAGAAACTCTCGTAATTGGGAGCTGTCCGTGGGCAGCCGTTGCACACTCAGGTCGGCGGCCCACACCCGATAGTCACTTATGTAGATGGTATTCTTGCGCCTGTAATAGTTTGCCTGGTCGTTTTGAAGCCACTGGCAATAGGACTGTCCATCCTCGGCGTTCGATTTCAATCGCATCATTACCACCCCATTTGCACTGGGCGGATAGTAATACCAACATTCCTGAATACTTTCACCTGTGCTTATCTGTGGCGGGGCATTAAACAGACTTCCTGCTTTTTCTTCTTGTAGCGTCACATCGGGCTTGTCGCTTCGCGGTGCTATCGCCACGGTACCGGCAGCAATCAGACCAGTGGTAGCTATGGAAAGCACCCCTATTTTGCTTGTTGCAATAGCGGCCAGAGAAGCTGCTGCACCCACTTTGACCGTAGATGCGCTCACAGATACACTTGCGGCAGCGGCCTCGCTCGCAGCTGTCATCTTTCCAAACAACACCAACGCCACGAGCAAAGCGCTCTTGCCAAGTCCGTAACGGGACAGTTTTTTGGCCAGAGCCTTCTTTGCCCGATAGAAGAGTGCCCGGACCCCCAGCTCCGTGCATCCCATCAACTTCGCAATGTCCGAATACGCCATCTCGTCGTAACAACGCATGGTCAAGACCGCCCTGTGCCGCGGCTCTAACTCCCGCATTGACCTGAGGATAATCTGTTTCAACTCCTGGCTAACCACGTCGGCCAACGCATCATGGCTGTCCTTTCGTGTGGCCTCATGGCCTGTATGAGATAGGGAAACGACTTTGTGTCTCCACTGCCGACCATAATGACTGCGGACCTTGTTGAAGGCGATGCCGTACAGCCAGGGCCAAAAGTTCTCGGCTCTTTTGAGCTTCTCAAACACCTTGAACATTTCTAAGATACTCTCCTGGACGATATCGTGGGTCAAATCTTCCTGCAACGTAAGACGGAGCACATACTGGCGTAGGGGCAGCCTTGCCGCTTCAGCCAAGCGATTAAGACATTCCTTGTCGCCAAGCTTAGCTTTCCTAACCAATTCAATGTAATGTTCGTAGTCGTGCATGCGCTACTCTTTATGAGTTCAACGACGACATAAAACGTGACGCGGTTTTCTCACGATTTGTCGGTTTTTCTCCTATTTTCTCAGGATCAGCTCCAAATGCCACCATTTCAGCATCCGTGAGCCCTTTTTCTTTGGCTGAAGAGGTGTCTTACGTGACCTGCGGTCTTTCTTAACTCAATCTGCGTCGTAGCAGCTTTGGGACGATCCAGCTACGGCCGCCGCTTCTTGGTGTCGAATGACTGGGCACAAAGGACAGACGGAATCCGATATAGTGCTCTGTACAGGGTATCTGAGGAAGAATATCGGATAAGAAAAAGGATCAGCAGGACAGGTCAACAGTAATTGTCATCGGGGCGAGATTATAATTGAGGTTGGTAAGATCCAGCCAAGAGCGGTTGTTCTCGGCCTTGGGGTTCAACAAAACGAGGGTCAGGTTGACTGAAATCGCCTATTTTGGATTGTCTGACCGGTCCAACGACCTGCATTTTTGGCCCATTATGGTGGGAGAAAAACGGAAGTAGGGATGTTGTACTCGAACGCGGCAAAAAAAACCCAAAAATTTAGATTTTTTAGTTGACATTACATAGCATGCATAGCATAATAAGTAAAGCAAAACAAAACTGTATCCACCGACCGGCCCGCCGCGGGCAGGCTGGGCGTGGATAAATGGAAGAAATAATCTGCCGCCAGGGTCCAGCCCCGGCGGATCGCCCGAGTGGGGCGTAATGAAATGGCACCACGGGTTCTATCCGTGGGGGTCCATGTTTGGAACAGATGGTGAATAGCAGTACCAAAGGCCAAGATAAGGGCATTACACAATGTCAATAGGAGGTATTTATGAAGTTTGAAAGTCAGCTACTAAAAGGGATCGCCCCGGTTGTCGTTCTGGAGATTCTATCTCGCGGGCCGATGTACGGCTACGAACTGAGCGAGGCCATTGGGCAGCGAAGCGGCGATATCTTGACGCTCGGCAAAGGGACGCTTTACCCACTGCTCTACAACCTGGAGGCCAAGAGATTTGTAAAAGGCGAATGGCAAGCAGCCGAGTCCGGCCGAAAGAGACGGTATTACTCAATCACAGGCAAAGGCAAGGATGAGCTGGTAAGGCAAAAGGCCCAACTTAAGGAACTGACGACCGGCCTAAATCTTGTCTTCAGTGGAGCGGTGTCGCTCGCTTAGAAGAAAGCGAATCCCGGAAGACGCAGGCAGCGCAGAAAAGGGTAAATCGAACAGATGACTCTGTGAAGTCCGTAACCTCTGCAACGAAGATAGAAGTGGAGGATTGTATTATGGCAAAGAAGAAACCATCAGACACAGGTTTGGATAATCTTCCTGGTTGTGCCGCGCAGTTCATAAAGCTGCTAATCAGAAAGATGCACTACTACAGCAGAAAAGCGCGGCGGGATGTGCAGGCTGAACTGGCTGCTCACTTCAGTGACGGGCTCAAAGAATGCCAAACCAATGAAAAACGCGAGCAGACGGCGCAGCAGCTTATCGCTGACTTCGGCGATGTCAGACTGCTTGCTGTATTGTTGCGTCGAGCCAAGAAGCGCTGCAGGCCCATGTGGAAAAAGGCGATCATTCGCGGCCTTCAGGCAGCGGCGGCAATAGTAATTCTCTTTTGCCTGTACACCGTTTGGTTCATAACCGGTAAACCGATCATTAGCGTTGACTATTTAGCACTGTTGAATGAGATGAGTCGGCCAGAGGTTCGTGACGCAGACAATGCCTGGCTGGACTATGAAAAAGCTTGCAGTCTATACGTAGCACCAGTCCCAGGCGGAGTCGTAGAGGAGTTCCTTTACTATAGAGACAGGCCCGCACAACTGGAAAAGGTACTTCGGTTTGCAGATTTGAGCGGGGATCATCAGGCTCAGATTCTTCAACGGATTCAGCAGAACCGGAAGCACTGGGACAATCTATCCGATAAACAGCAAGCTGTAATTCTCGAATGTCTCAACTACAATTGGGTACCCATGTTCGAGAAGCCCCACCTGGTATACAGCGTCATCCCATTTGACTCAATGGTGACACATGTCGTTGAAGCCATCAAGCAAGAGCGGTCGGTAACGGGTTCTATACACACCGCATTTGTAAAACCAGAGCAAAGTGGGTTTCCGGATGTCGAGCTTATAGATTGGATAAAACGTGGAGAGGTCCCGACGAATTATATGGAAGCTATCACAGTCGCGGTGCTAAATGAATGGATGAAGCGTTATAGAGATCTGCCCAGGTCCGCTTGGGCACCGCTTACGGATGCTGAATATGAGTATCTAAGTTCTTGGATCAAAAAGAACGAAAGAGCCTGGAAGCACTTTGTTGCAGCAAGTCTCAAGCCTTACTGTTACAGAGAATACAAGTACGACCCAAACGACCAGGACAAATGGTTTTTCAGCATCCTTTTGCCACAAGTGGATACCTTGAGAAAGTTGGTAATGCTCGGGCGCTGGCAATCGCGCACTGACCGACACCAGGGTCAAATGCAGCAGGCTCTCGAGGATTGCCTCGCACTCGCCCGCGTCGCCAGACACTGGCAGGGAAAGGGAACACTCGTCGAACAGTTGGTTGGCGTAGCTATAAGCGCACTGGCCCACAGCGAGATACTATACGTTACCCAAGCCGAGAAGCTTTCAGCTAACCAGCTAAACCAGCTCCAGCAGCAGTTGTCCGAAATATACGGCGATGGTTATCCACTTATGAACATGGAGGGCGAGAGGCTGGCTTTCCTCGACACGGTTCAGCATGTCTTTAGTGATGGTGGTATTGGCGGTGGCCATTTACTGCCGAGACGGCTGATATGGCTCGAGCACGTGGATGGCAGTTCGTACGCTGGTGTTACCGAGGCCGGAATAATGATGCCTTTCTTTGCGGTGAGGGGCATGGTTCATGCGAGGCGAGATGAGACAGTGGCCGAGGGCAACAAGCTATACGCTCAGTTGTGCAAGGTCACCGAAATGAGCCCTTATCAAAGGCGTGTGCAGCAGGTTGATAATGAGGAGGATCTGCTCTCGGCCCTACCGTACCATAAATACTACTTAATACATTACCTGGCGCCGGCTGCAAGCCGAGTTTCCGAAATAACTTATCGCGGCAAGGCGACACTCGAAGCAACACTGACCGTACTTGCACTTAAGCGCTGGGGGGCCGAGAAAGGTGAGTATCCACCTGCTCTGGGCGATTTGGTTGCTGCCGGCTATTTGAAGAAACTGCCGATGGACCCGTTCAGTGACAAGCCATTGGTCTATAGAAGGACCGACGGCGAGTTTATTCTGTATAGTCTTGGCTTAAACTTCACCGATGAGGGCGGCGAACCCGGCAAGGACAGAAAAGGCCGACCCAGAATGTGGAGCAACGATGACGACGCAGTCTTCTGGCCCCTGGCAAGACCGGAAATTGGGCAAGGCGCGTAGTTCAAAGAGAAGCACGAAGAATCAATGAGATGTTAAGGGGACACTTATTGGTCTTTGAAAAACGAAGGGCACATCCTTGACTATCTGTTCCATTCGTTGGTGCGGAGGCAGGGGGCTACTATTGGCGAGAGATGCCTGGATTCCGGCTACCAATCTTGGCGGGCAAGGGCTCCGCAAGAATGACACGGTCATAACGAACCGAACCTCGTATGTTTAATCCCGGATTTCCCAGTTAGCTGGAGACAAATGAACTGGGTTTTGATATTGTAGAATCTATGGGTGGCAGGATGACTTTAGCGACAGTTGTTTCCCTGATCGCTTTGAACTCGGCCTTGGCCGAAGACTGGCCCCAGTTTCACGGTCCGCGGCGCGATAACCGCTCGCGTGAGACCGGTCTGCAGAGACGGTGGCGCGAAGGCGGGCCGGAGCTGATCTGGAGAGCACAGGAGCTTGGGCACGGATTCTCCACTGTGGCCATTGCCGATGGCATGATATACACGACAGGCAACATAGAGCAAGATACTGTCATTACGGCTCTGGATCTGTCGGGCGAGAGGCTGTGGCAGCGGAAAAACGGGGCGGCGTACAAACGTGCCCAGCCGGGTGCCCGCTCTACGCCGACCGTTGTGGAAGGCAAGCTGTACAATCTCAATGGGGATGGGAACCTTATCTGTCTGGATGCGAAGACAGGCTCAACTATTTGGGCGGTAAACGTACTACAGAGGTTTGAAGGACGAATGATCGAGTGGGGGATCAGCGAATCGCCGTTTGTTGACGGCAACAACGTGATCTGTTGTCCCGGCGGTGAAGCGGTGAGCATGGTGGCTCTGGATAAGGATACGGGCCAAACACGGTGGACTTGTCATGGTGCAGGTGACAAACCGAGCTACACGTCGCCCATGATCGTTGATTATCTTGGGCTCAGGCAGATTGTCACTTTGATGTCCGATTCGGCGATTGGTGTTGCGGCGGACACAGGAGAGCTTCTCTGGCGATATCCACACAAGGTGCGTTTCGGTGTAAATTGCGACACCCCAATCTACCATGAGGGGCACGTGTTTCTCTTCGGTACCTGGGGCCGCGGTGCAACAATGTTGAAATTGAATGTTGAGGGAAACGGCTGTTCGGCTGAAGAGATCTGGCGTACGCCCGAGCTCGACAATGAACACGGTGGGGTGGTCCTCGTTGACGGGTACCTATACGGCCAGGCCGACGGGGACCATAAACTAAGGCATTGGGCGTGCCTGGAGATGAAGACAGGAGACACGATGTGGACCTCGCGTGAACTCGCCGGCAGCCGCTCCGCAACGCAGACTTTTGCCGACCGCATGCTTTACGTGGTTAGCGACAGTGGCGAGGTCGCGCTCGTTCGGCCGAATCCGAAGCGTCTGGAAATCGTCAGTCAGTTTCAATTGCCTAAGGAAGGCCAAGGCGCCGTGTGGGCCCATCCGGTCATCTGTGGTGGGCGTCTATACATCCGGCACGGAGAGTTTCTGTATGCCTACGATATCCGCGCGAAGGTACCGGCGTCTGAGAAGCGATAGGGGCTGTTTGAATTCGTGGAACTTGCATCTGTGCAATTGGATAGAGGCAGCCACCCGGTCGGCGCCTGCTACTGTTTAGGTGGCGTTGCCGCAAGTGCAAAGACCAGCGGTTTGGTGGGATTGAATTTGGAGGTTTAGCCGACACAAGAATTGGAGGTTGTTTTTGTGCGGCATGCAGGCAAGGGCCGCTATATGTTTTAGTACTCTTTGAACTTCCGCATCCATTCGGGCCAGTCGCTGGGTATACACCCGCCTGCCTTTGTCCATGGACCGTTTACCTCGAACGTTCGATGCCACCTCAGCTTCCACAACTGCTTGAGGCCGATCCTTCTGACAGACCAATCCAGGAACAGGTGATTTACAAATCCGTTATGCCGGTTTATGGCGAAATGCATCATTTCTCTATTGTATCCCAGCCACTGCCCATCGAATTCAGGAGGCACGATGCGGGCTGACCCCGGGCTGCCGCCATCATAGAAGGGCCCGCCTCCCCTCCACATGGTATCGGCGAAGACCGGTACGTCGCTTGCACCTTTGGCATTAATGGTCTTCCAATTATCTTTGGTCGGACGGCCTTGAATCTTGTCCTGTCCGGGCTCCGGCTTATAGATCCAGCAATTTGCCCCATAGCTGGCTTCTTCCTGCCAGTCGTATATGCCGCCTGAGCCCATAATGTAGGTGTTAAACGGGCCACCCCAGACGACGCCAGCTGGGTGGCGTTTTGTGGCTGCGGGACATATAAGAATACCCTCCCTCGTCCTGTACTGGGACCGCAGGGCTATCACCCAGGTCCCGCGTTTCCAGCCAAGGCTGCCGGCGCCACAGAAGTAGTCGTCATTGTCTTGGCAGTACATCAGCCAGATTTGACCCCATTGGTGCATGTTCATCTGACAAGCGGCTGACTTGGCCTGTTTCTTGACACGGTTCAGTGCCGGAAGCAATATCCCCATCAACAACGCAATGATAGCGATTACTACGAGAAGCTCGATCAGGGTAAAGGCCGTTAGAAATCTCTTAGTGGGCTGATTAGGAAGCTTCATCCCTAACGGGGTAAATCCTCTTTGTCTGGCCATGACAGCATTCCTCCCAGGTACCGAAATCTCACTGCCACATGTTAGATACAAAAGACAGGCCTTCTGTTCCGCTAACACCACGGTCGCACTGTTCTCTATCATTAGCCTGCAATGTAAGCATTGTAAGTCAAATCTGCCTTTGCTTCAACATTGAAACCCGTGGGAAGCAGCATTCTTAGCCGGCGGTGTTCGTGCCGCCGTGGCCTTCTGTGCTTGCATATAGCCATTTGCGAGCATAGGAAGATGGCGCAGCGGCATGACCGTTGGCAGATTTCGCTGTTCTGAACGTTGGTAGGGCTCTACAAATAGGACATTTAGGCGTAAATATGCAACGTCACCAAAGAAGTATACGTTTTGCCGGAAAAACCCCCGAATATGGGCTACAAGTAAGCCTTTCTTGCGTCAATTGCTTGCACACTGGATACTTCCATTCTGAAAAAATCCTCAAGTTTTCCTTGATACAAAGGCGGTGGATTTGGTATAAATGAGTGTAAGGATTGAATACGTTTGCTGGTCAGGGCGCGGAGCCCTTGCACCCTTTTTCCGGAAAGGAGGCAGTGGGTGCCGACAGCACCGAGCCAAAATGAGGAGTTTTCAGGATAACAGCGGATGGAACACGTCCGCCCGAACACCCAAGGTGTGTGGTGAAACTAAAGTTGTTGCATTTCAGCTAATAGCTCATATTGAGCTCTTGAACGAAGGGAGGTAGCATCGGACTCTGAAATACTTGTGTTCGGCAGGCACCGAACCGGGACACGAGGAGGATGTTTTTATAGATTGTTTTATCGGAGGTTGTCTGAGACAGGCGCCGAGAGGAAGTAGAAAGTAGAGAGTTAAGACTCAAGACTATTATTGCTGCCTGTCGAAGATAACAGGTGCTTTGGTGTGTGGCCAGGGCATCGCAATTGTTGTCTTTTGCGTTCTTGAAGGAGGACTATTATGTGTAATAAAGTGATTTATTTGGCTTGCTGTGTTTTTGTGCTGGGTCTGTCGACTGCAGCCAGTGCCGATCCCAATCTTGTCGGCTATTGGAAGTTTGATGGTGATTTCCTTGATTCCTCCGGCAATGGCCGTCATGGTACACTTAGTGGTGACGGAGAGTTTGTTCCCGGGGTTTTCAACGAAGCCATAGACCTGGGCGGTTCTGAGTACGTGGTCATAGAGGGCTACAAGGGCATTCTTGGCGCGCACGCTTTCAGCATAACTGCGTGGATCAGGACCACGGACAATAATGGCGCGATTGTGGGCTGGGGCGTGGAGGTCGGCGGGGATGACGATGGCAAATATGTGCAATTCCGGACCGACGACGGCCTTCTGCGCATCAGGCATGGTGCCGGCAGCATCGACACTAATAGCGCCGTGACTGACGATGAGTGGCACGCTGTTGCCGTAACGGTGGCGGAGAATGCCTCGATTGAGTGGCCGGCTGTGAAACTTTACATAGACGGCGCCGAAGACGGCATCCACTCTGCAGACAGTAGTCCCTTCAATATCACCGCAGACTTTGATGTGGTAATAGGTATCGAACACGATCTGGCCGGCAGACAATTCATCGCGGAGATTGACGAGGTTCGCATCTTCGACCGGGAGCTGTCAGGTGACGAGGTAAGCGCGCTGGCGCTAACCCCAACGGCCAGCAATCCCTCGCCGGCAGATGGGGCCGCAATTAGTGAGACAGACGTGCTTCTTCAATGGACGCGCGGATTTTACGCCGCCGACGTGAACGGGCATCATTTGTACTTCAGCGATAGTTTCGCCGATGTAGATGCCGGGATGCCGAGCGTCTCTAAAGGCCGCCTGAGCAATGAGTTCTACTATGTGGCCGGTCTCGCTCTTGGCACAACCTACTACTGGCGAGTCGATGAGGTCAATGAACCGGACACCTGGAGAGGCGATGTCTGGAGCTTTGATCTTCCCGACATAAAGGCCTGGAGGCCAAATCCCGCTGACGGTGCCAGATATGTACGCACCGATGTTACGCTTAGCTGGGAGGCCGGTTTAGATGCGATTATCCACCATGTGTATTTCGGCACCAATTATGCCGACGTGGCGAACGGGACCGGTGGCACGGACAAGGGCCAGCAGACAGAGACAACGTTTCCTCCCGGCCCGCTTGCAACCGACACCGTTTATTACTGGCGGATAGATGAATTCAAGACCGACACGACGACAGAGACGGGCGATGTGTGGAGCTTCAGAACAAGACCGGTTATACCTATTACCGATCCGGATCTTGTGGGCTGGTGGACGCTTGATGAGGGTCAGGGCGATACTGCCCTTGACTGGTCGGGCCATGAGAACCATGGTACCCTCAGAGGAGACACGCAGTGGGTTCCGGGGTATGACGGTGATGCCCTGAGCTTCGACGGCAGTATGGACTACGTGGCGATTGAAGACCTATACTACGACGGCAACGACTATACGGAAGTGACCGTCTGCGCGTGGATTCGTACGACCGGCAACAACATGACGATTGTCTCCTTCGACCGCAGTGAGTACTGGCGGCTGGAGGTTGGTCTCTTCGCCGGTGACGGTCAGGTGGGCTGGGATGTGATGACCATTTTCGAGGGCACGGATATTCAGGTGGACCTTTCCAGCACGACTCTGGTCAACGATGGGCAGTGGCACCACGTGGCGGGTGTGTTTGACAACGGCAGGATGGTTATCTACATCGACGGCAGGCCGGATGTATCGTACATGGCGGCGCCCGTCTTCGGAAATTATGATACAGTTACGCGCTACGGTTTCATTGGGTGCGGTTCAGAGGCGACCGGATTCGACGGCAACAAGGGGACAGCCAACTACTTTGTCGGCGATATCGACAACGTTCGCATCTACAACAAGGGCCTGACGCAGTCCGAGATTGCCGAGGCTATGAGAGGTGACCTGTTGGTTGCGTGGAACCCGAGACCGTTCCATGGGTCAATGCCGGACATCGAGCATGTGACGCCCCTTACCTGGTCTGCCGGTGATAACGCAGCCCAGCACGACATATACTTCGGTACCGACCCGGGCGCTGTTGCCGATGCCGATAGTTCCGATACGACTGGTGTCTACCGCGGCCGGCGGGACCCCAACAGCTATACGCCGCCCGACACCATTGAGGCCCTGCAGACTTACTACTGGCGGATCGATGAGTACAATACCGACGCGAGTATCAGCCAAGGCAGGCTCTGGTACTTTACGGTGGCTGACTACCTTGTCGTAGAGGATTTTGAGTCTTACACCGAGGATTTGGGCAACAGGGTATTCCAGACGTGGATCGATGGCTGGGGCTACACGCAGCCCCCACCGGGTAATCCTGGCAACGGTACGGGCGCGACTATTGGGCCTGATGGCTCTCCGTGGGTTGAGCGGATCATCGTTTCCGGCGGCAGCCAGTCGATGCCATTTGAGTACGTCAACGACGGCTCGACCGGTAAGAAGCTCTATTCAGAGGTCGAACGGACGTTTAGTCCGCCGCAGGATTGGACCAGGCAGGGCGTTGAGGCATTGACGCTTTGGTTCAGGGGCTATCCAGCATCCGTTGGCAGCTTCAGCTATGATCCGGCAACGGGCATCTACACGCTGACCGCTGGCGGCGAAGATATCTGGAATGACGCTGACCAGTTCCACTACGTATTTAAGTCGCTGTCCGGCACAGGGACTATTGAGGCCCAGGTGCTCAGCGTTGATCACACACACGCCTTTGCCAAGGCCGGCGTTATGATTCGCGAGACGCTGGATCCGAACTCGACCTTTGCTGCCGTCTACGTCACCCCCGATAACGGATGCAGATTCCAGGCGAGGCTTGTCACAGGCGATGACGCCGTCAGCGACACCGACGTTACGCAGCTCGCTCACATCCGGGCGCCGCACTGGGTCAAATTGGAACGTGGATTGAGCAACTCATTCAGGGCCTATGATTCCAATGACCCTGCGAGCGAGGGCTGGCACCCGCTTGCATGGAATCCGCAGACTGTGGCTATGGAGATGGATGTTCATATAGGCCTGGCATTGACCAGCCATGACGCTGCTAATATGTGCGTGGCCAAATTCTCCGACGTCGCCACGACCGGCACGGGCATGTGGCGGTCGCAGGACATCGGTATAACCAGCAACAGTACCGATCAGTTGTACGTGGCTGTGGAAGACAGTACCGGGGCGAGTAACGTCGTCGAGCATGAGGATCCCAACGCAGTGCTGTTGGACACGTGGCAGGAGTGGAACATTGCAATGAATGCGCTCAGTGACGGCGGGCGCGTGAACGTGCAGAGTGTCAAGAAGATGTATATTGGTGTCGGTGACAGAGTGGTCCCGACGGCCGGTGGCACGGGTCTATTATACGTTGATGATATTCGCATATATAGGCCCAGATGCCTTGCTGACGTGATAAAACCTGCGGGTGATTTCAGCAGCGACTGCATCGTTGACTATGCAGACCTGCAGATACTGGTAAACAACTGGCTGGCGACTAGCTACGAGGTTACGCCAATGGCCGTCAGCAGTGCTAACCTTGTGGCGCACTACAAGTTTGACGGCAATGCGAATGATAGTTCCGGCAATGGCAACCACGGTACCGAGATGTGGGGCCCAACCTACGTGGCAGGCGTGGATAGCCAGGCGATTAGCCTTGACGGATTTGACGACTACGTGGCTATTCAAAACCTGAACTATGCTGCTGGCGGCCATCCGGAAGTCAGCGTCTGTGCGTGGGTTCGAACCAGCAATAGCGACAACCAGACGATTGCCTCTTTCGACCGTAATGAGTACTGGCGGTTTGAGGTTAATGGTGAAGGGATTGGTGATGGTCAGGTAGGCTTGAAGATCATGACCAGCGCGGGCCAGATGGATTATGGCAGTGTTAGTCGCGTCGATGATGGGCAGTGGCACCACGTTGCCGGAGTTTTCGACAACGGGACGCTGGCCACATACGTCGATGGTCACCTGGAGGGTTCTGCTCTGGGCGGCAGCACTTTCGGAACCGGAAACACGCGCTACGGTTTCGTTGGGCAGTGCTCGGAAGCAGAGGAATTTGACGGCCTCACAGGCGACCCGTGGCGTTTTGACGGCGATTTGGATGATGTGCGGATCTATAGCCGAGCCCTGTCACAGGGCGAGGTTGGAACCCTGGCCGGCAAGACTGCGGCTTACACGCAGGCGTTGCATCTGCTGTTGACGCCACAGGATGCTGCCATCAACGTGCATGCCGACAACACGATCGACTTCAAGGACTATGCTTTGTTCGTGGATGGCTGGCTTGATCAGGCTCTATGGCCATAGCACCAGAACGTTAATAAAAGGCTAAATGGATTCCTGCTCTGGCGGGAATGACAGTATCTATGTACCAGTTCGGGGCCTATACGTGGTATAGGCCCCGATTGCTTTTTTGGCGACGGGCTGCCGTGTTATATCAAATCCTAAAAAGCGTATGCGCTGTTGCCGGATAGCCCACCAATAGAAAGGTGTTCAACGTTTGGTCTCGGCAAGTAGGGGGGCGAAGGAACGGCTCGCGTCAATCCACCCTGATTTCGAGTATACGTATGTCCCAGGGACCTAAGGTTTCCGTGCGGCGAAGAATGCCTCGCGGAGCACTTGGCAGGGGGCGATTTCCTTCAGGCCGGATTTGGGTGATTGAATAACCGGCTGAAGCACCGTCAAGGCCATACTTGGTTGGGTCAACGGCGAACTCTATTGTATTTTTCTTCTCAAGATAGTTCGCCAGGAAGACGCCGAGCGTCCCGTCTTCGGCCTTCCAGATAGAGCCTTGTATGCTCGGAAGGGTTGCGGTTCGGAAATTGTTGCCGTGGTCGGGCCATGGTTCCGTGATGGTTTCAATATCGTTTATTGGCTCTACGAGATCGAGCAGCTCTCCAAAGGTGAGGAATTTCTTGGCGGCGATACGGTGTTTTCCTATCTTCTGTAAGTAGGCAGCTTTCTTGGCATGTTCCGGTTTGAACAGCTCTAATCCCATCCATCCGTTTTGGCTTGCCCAGAGAAAAGCTCTGCCCTGGGCCATGATCCAGGCACGGTCACCATGCTGGAACCACGCCGGGCTGCCAAAGTAAATGCTGTAGCCCGAATACACGGCCGTTATCATCGGGACAGACCGCTCATCAGGTTTTATCCAGGTAAGGAATGCATCAACGCCATCCATGAATGGCTCTGCGGCGCATTCGGTGGTGATGATCATGTCCCGTGCCTTGCTGTGCGCGACCTTCTGGACCTTTTTGAGCATCTTTCGATAGCCATCTACCCACCAGCCGCCGCCACCAAGCGGATGCCCGTGCGATTTGTCAAAGCATAGCACCGGGCTTGCCGCGGCAATTTGGTCGATGTAGACGGCATTGACACCGACCTCATCTGCCAGGCGCTCAACAATCTCAGTGACTTTATCCTGCCAGAATTCGGTATAGCAACACATAGGGGCTTGCTTGACCTGGTTTCCGTATGTCTCCACGTAATGATTGCCCGTGCGGTCCTTGGCACAATAAGGCAGGTACTGCTCGAAGTCGTCGTTGGAGATATCAACAATACGCCCGTTGATGTAGGGCATGATGACGAGACCTTTTGCCACGAGTTCACGTGCCTGCTCCGGGACGCCCGGCTTGGGCGGAAAATAATGGGGATAATGCGTGTCAAATGGAATCTGATGCCAGTTGTACCAGTGCGCGGCAATTGGGACGTCGAAATAGTGCTGGGCATCAATGAGTGGTTTGTTTTTCTGTTCCAGTGCACCGTCTTCTGGCCCGATGTAATTACCTACCTGCATCCACAGCCCGACATCCTTCAGGGCCTGCGGTAGGCTCTTACGCTGTGAGAGCTTGCCCTGTGACGTCCATGGTGCGGTGACTGCGAATTTGCGATAAATCTTGCATGCCTCCATCCAGCTACCTCGGTATATTCCGAGCATGATGGGGAACGGGTCATTGTGGTCAGAGCCGGGCACCGCCATATTTTCGACGTTCGTTCGTATGTGGAACTTGCTACCGGGATCTATCGTAAAGCTCTTGTCCCATGCGTGAGGGTCGTGAGCAGCCATATAGACGGCATTATTTTGCCTGATGGCGCATAGGAACTGCATCGGCATCGACCAGCCGTGCGGATACTTATACGACATCTCCGTACTACAACGTTTGTACAGCTTGCCCCAGTTGCGCCTTGGCACCGCAATGTCATATTCTGCTGATTTAAGGAATCCGTTGCACTTGGGGAAGTCAACTTCGTAGAGGCCCCATGTATTGGAGTCATTGTTGACCGCTATTCGCCATGAAGCTATTCCGGAATCTGAAGGCAGCTCTACTGTTACCCGTACGCTGATGACTGCTTTTTCGTTATCGCAGTCCATGTTAAGCCATTTGAAAGTTGCGCGTCTGTACCCATCGGCGAGTTCTTCAATGCTATGGGACGTGCACGGTACCTCCGTACTTGAGAGGGCTCGTTTCTCTGCGCCGTGGTAGAATGTGAGCTGCCAGAGGGAGTGCCTGTTGTCAATGGCTTGAATGTGATTCACGCTTTCGGCCAGGTCGACCATGGCGGCAAGGCCCATATACCGGGCTTCAAAATCGAAACGAACAATGTCGTTGGCTAATGTTAGGTTCGATGTTTTTGTCTGCGGCTGAGCATAACACCTGTCGGTCGCAAATGCGAGAAGGGCACTCATCAGACAAGCTACTACCATACGATTGTGGAACATTAGACAAACAACATCTCTTGGCTTTCCTTGTTGCAAATGTCGCATAACAGATCCTTCGTTCAAGTCACGCCGGTTGAAATCATATTGATTGCTGATATAGCGGCACGCGCCGCTCAAGATTGGTCCAGGCCTAAAGCAGCCAGCGTTTTTCTATCTCTTCAAGGGTTTTGCCTTTTGTTTCCGGTATAAATAGCCAGACAAAAAATACCTCGACGACACAAAGGGCACCGTAGATCCAAAAGGGAAACCCGTGATGAAATTTCTCCACGAGCCATGCGTCTCTGTCCATCACTGTGAAGGTTTGTGTGACGACATAGTTTGCCAGCCAGAGACACACCGCGGCGATCGCCATAGCCCGTCCGCGGATCCTCGTCGGGAAGATTTCCGAGAGGATAACCCAGGTGACAGGTCCAATGGAAAGTGCAAAGCAGGCAATGTAGCCGAGTATGAAAACAAGCAGCCATGCCTCTGTCTTTTGATGGAAGGCGGCCAATCCCATGGCCAAGAGTGAGATTCCCATGCCAGTTGCCCCGACAATCATCAGCGGCTTTCGTCCGAGCCTGTCCACCGTCCAGATGGCGACAACCGTAAAGCCGAGATTTACGGCCCCGACCACCACCGTTTGAAGCAGGGCGGCATTTGTCCCGGCGCCCATCGACTTGAAGATTTCGGGCGCATAATAAAGAAAAACATTTATCCCCGTCACTTGCTGGAGTATGGCCAGCACGATTCCGATTATCAACGCGACTCTCATACCGGGCTGCACGAGTTGGGCAACGGAACTGCTTTCATGAGCAATGGCCTCTTCGATTGCAGCCAGCTCATCTTTTGCGTATTGGCTTCCGCCGATACGAGAGAGAATTGCCATTGCCTTATCTGACCGCTTTTGCTTGGTGAGCCATCGTGGGCTTTCCGGCACCAAGAACAGTAAAGCCAAAAGAAGCACAGCCGGCAACGCCTCGGAGCCGAACATCCACCGCCAGCCAAACTTTACGTTCCAGTCCTCGGTTCCCTGCAGGGCAATAAAGTAGTTCGCAAGATAGACAACCATAAAACCGGTTACGATGGCAAACTGATTTACCGAGACCATGCGTCCCCTTATCCGGGCCGGAGAGATTTCTGCTATGTACATTGGAGAGGTTATAGAGGCCGCGCCGACGCCTATGCCACCGATTATCCTGAAGATGACGAACTGTGTGAGTGTTCTCGGCAAAGCTGTCCCCAGCGCCGAGACAAGAAATAGGACGGCCGACAGAATCAAGACCTTTTTCCTGCCAAGCCAGTCACTAAGAATACCGGCAATAGCCACACCGACCGAACAGCCTATCAAGGCACAAGCTGCCGCCCCGCCAGTCCCCCACTGAGGGTCAAGACCAAAATGCTCCTGAAGAAAACCGATGGCGCCGGAAATAACTCCGGTATCGTAGCCGAACAATAGCCCTCCCAGTGCAGCTACAACACAAACCAAGAATACATAGATAGTACTCCCTGTATCTTGCACAGACTCTGCTTCGCGCCGATACTCCATTATGATCTTTCCTTCTCGCGGTAATTCGCGGTTGGCTAAGTCGCTCCTGCAGCACGTCTTTCGCTATTTCGTTGCCGGTACTACCCTGAAATCTCGCAGACAGCGGACCGGTTGTTTGCCTCCGCTTGTCAACTCCGCCACAAGTAGATACTCTCCCGCCGAGTTCGGAACCGTTTGCTTAAAGGCCAAAATCTCTTTGCCCAGCGCGTCGACAGCATAGGGTTTTGCTTGCTCGCTGACAACCGCGTCGTCGCGAACAATACGCAGGTGCACGGTACCTTTCCAATCAGTGTAGAGGTCGTTGATCACAATGACCGGCACATCGATTTGGGTTGCCTGCGGTAGCTGCTCTTTCCACATGTCAATCATAAGGCCAACGGGCGCAAATGAATCTCGCACGTACTCTTCGAAATTGGGTTCGAGATTGAGGGTCTCCAAATCGACGAAATGGTCGCTCGTCGCGCCGGCTACGGGCCTCTCCAGTCCGCCGGGGCGCGAATAACCCAGCCCACAAAAGTGCATAACGGCTGCACACTCACGGTGACAACGCCAAAATTCGGTCAGTGCGGCAAGGTACCGGGCATAAGTATAACGCAATTGCGGGATGGAGGCCGCTTGACCGAGGAGATTTCTATAGACATCTCGAGTCAGGCACGTGGGGCTGCCATCACGATTGAGCCAGAGCCAGGCATATTCGTTAAGGATGATGGGTAACCTATAGTTTTGCTGGCTGCCTCTCACCCTGGGTACATTCGGCGTATCAGCCAAATCTGCAAGGCGAAATTGCCCCCTCTTCATCCAGTAATTGATGAACAGGTATGGGTGTGATTCAAGGCAGTCGGCCTCGGATTGTGGTGCGGCCCAGCCATTATCCCAGGGCCGATTCGACAAGTCCAGATGGCGGACCTGCTCTATTGCTTTTGCTGTTTCCTCGGTCACACTTTCGTTCTGGGCGTCCCAGATGACCACACAAGGATGGTTCCACCGTTCCTGCATCCACTGCTCGTATTGACCGGCGATGACGTCGCTCTTGAGTGATTCCGGCCATTCGTTGAGGTACCAGATGGGAAATTCATCCTGTATCAAGAATCCTTCTTCGTCAGCAATCTCGTACCAGATTTCGGGTGGAAAGCCGATGCAATACCGTATCGAGTTCCAGTGCATGCTCTTGAATTTCTGGTGCAGGCGGCGGACCCACTCTTTGCGCCACGGCCTGTCGCCGCGTTCGGCGTCTTCGAAAAACCGGTAGATACAAACATTAGTCCCTCGCATAAAATATGGCTTTCCGTTCAAGATGGCCCGTCTGGTCTCCTTGTCGAACCGAAATGACCGCATGCCAAATCGGACTCGTACAGCATCGCCTGCCGTACCCAATTCAACTTCGTAAAGAAAAGGATCCTCAGGGGTCCACAAACGGCAGTTCTGAATGGGAATGGAAAAACCAATAGTCATCCTGTTCTGCTTCGCCGGCTTGGTGGATCTGCTCTTACTTGTGAAGAGCTTTTTGCCCGTTCGTGCCTCACGCAAGGTGTAGTTTACGGCAATCTCATCGCCTATTTCTATATTGTCAGCATCGACAAAAATGCGCACCCTGCTCTCGTTCACTTCGGGTAGGGTCTGCACACGAATGATATGCGGCGAGCCGGTAAGGATCAACTCGACGGAGTCGTAGACGCCGGGTATGTATAGATACTTCTCGAAGTCCCAGCCTCTGGGCATACTGGCGGGGAGAGATTCGCGGTCGGCACCGACGCGGACGAGTAATTCGTTCTCTTTGCCATCGCCCCTAAGATGCTTCTGGACATCAAGCAAGGCAGGTGTAAAGCACGGCAGATGCTCACCGATCGGCTGGCGATTGAGAAAGACCTTCGTGCCGTATTTTGCCTTATGGATTTTCAAAACAGCAACAACAGGAATTGAACCTTCGACCTTGAATGTGCGACGATACCAGAAGGCTTCACGTCTTTCACATTTTCGGCCAACCTCAGCAAAAGCTGGTGTGGCCATATCGACCAAACCCGGAACCGGCACACTATGCATGAACTGCGGGGGAATGGAATCCATTGCACCCTCGGCAATCTCCCAGATGCCGTCGAGGTTAATTACTTGTCTAAGCCTGGTCTTTTCTTCGCAAAGTGCTGTGCGCTCGCCGAAAGATGTTACCAACGCAGCCGACAGTAAAATGGCGGTTGTGCCATAAGATCGTCTCTTAAGCGTCATGGCCCTTCCTTCTCCTATTTAGAAATAACATTAAACCTTTCTGCCTAACGCCTCAAACATTGCCAGCACATTTTCTGTTGGGGTATTGCACTGGATATTGTGGATCGGATTGAAAACATAGCCGTGTTTCTGGCTGAATATCCGCACCCGTTCGGCGACCTGCCGGCGGACTTCGTCCGGCGTGCCAAACGGCAATGTGTGTTGCGTATCCACACCACCGCCCCAGAACACTATCCTGCCGCCGTACTTATCAACCAAAAGTTGCGGGTCCATTCCCTTGGCTGAGGTCTGAACGGGATTTAGGATATCGAATCCTGCTTCTATGAATCCTTCAATCAACGGCTCGCAGCCGCCACAACAGTGCTTGATCGATTTCCATTTTGTATTCGCGTGAATCCAGTCGTTGATTTGCCTGCTGAACGGCAGATAGAGCTCTCTGTAACCGTCCAGGCTGCAGAACAAGGTATTCTGCGCAGCCAGGTCAGTCCCGTCCACAAACACTACCTGCACTTTGTCGCCGACCGCCTGGCGAATTCGCTGAAGATTTTTGACAGCAATTTCTGTCTGCCCCGCAAAGACTTGCCTGATGTATTCTCTTCGCGAGACGGTGCTAATATACCATTCTTCGATGTCACGAATTCCTTTTGGGTCTTTCAATTGTGGTGCGGGCACGTGCGCGATATCGCCGAGTGCCATCGCGCCAAGGCCCATTGCTATTGCAAAGTCGGTATTTTTGTAAAGCTCGTCTGCCTGCTGCTCATAAAACCTTAAATCTTCCTCGCTGATTAGCGTAAATTCCTCAAGATTATCCGCGGGGCTCAACTTGGCCTCATCGATGGGTTTCTGGCGGATGATGGAGTCGAAGTAGAATCCGCCCTTGGGCATTTTAGCTGAAGCCGCCATCGATTTATCACCTTCGGGATACTGCAAGATGTCCCCGTTAGGTTCCGGCTCGGTATTGAATTTGCCGGGCACAAGCACATTTGTCCCGTCAAATGTCCTCCACGGCTTCCAGTCCTCGCTCTCAAAGCCGAACATGCTCTTCGGTCCGGGCAGACTGACAACGTCGATACCAAGCGCATCGCGCAGGTCGGCAGCCACTTCACCGAGCATCTGGTAAGGTTCGACAACCTTGACCGGCTCGCCCGGCTTATCCAGACCGAGCGCCTGACGCACGTTCGCAATCACGCTGACGTGGGCGCCGCTGGTGACTGTACCGCCCAAATCCAGAGGGACTCGATCGGTCGGTTCGTAATTTAACGCCTTCAGTACTCTTTCGCGCGAATTCATATTATGTCTATATCTCCTTTCCGGCTCACTGGATAATCACGACCGTTTGGTCCATCTGCGGAGCTGTTGCGGGGAAGCAAACATCCCGGCCACCGTCAACGGTGGCTTGAACATGATACTCCAGGTCGGTTTTGTTGATTTGGCTTGCGGGTATCGTCACGGAATAAACACCACGGGCAAGGTGGGTAAGGGAGATTTTGTTGTATTTTTCCGCGCCTATCGCCCGCCAGTACAAGAACGCGCCGTCGGGCTGGTTCTCAGCCAGGATAATTACCTTGAGTCTCAAATCCTCGCCGACCAATAGACTGCTGCGGGCGGTTGGGACGATTAGGCGTGCTGGACCGCGGTATTCTTTCGGGGGGTGCATATCGGCGGGCAGCGGTTTGTTGAGCACCTTTTCTATTGCCTTATCATGTTTGTTAAGCAATTGTAAAGCGCCCATCGAATGCTGCTCGATGTTGGCTACCGTACCCATCTCACCGGAATTGCTGACTACTTTCAGCAGATACGTCACCATCTCAGCCCACTGGTCGACCAACTGTCGCCGTAGCGGAAGGGCATTCTGCTGTATCAATTGTCTCTTCTGGTCATCCTTCTTCTCGTCTTCAATTTGCTTCATTACCTTATCCAACTCGCCCAGGGTGCAGCCAACCCGGGCCATCGCCTTCATAAACTGAAAACTGCTTAGCCAATAGTCGAACCTTTCGCGATTACCGGCTCCTTGAATCTCGCTTTGCAGAGCGGCCAGGGCATCCACAAAGTGATAGGATTTTGCCACTTCCGGCCAGGGCCTGTCGCTGGTCCGAATTCCTCCCGGGCCATTAATCCAGGTTGAAGGCTCGTGCAGGTGACAATCGACTTTCGCGAAAATCTCTGCGATGGATTTAGCCGCTTGCGGTCCAAATTCGTGCAAGACCCAGTCTGCATAAAAGTCATCCGCCGGCAAAAACCGTGGCTCTGACGGTGCAGCTTTCAAATCAGCAACATAATCTTTGTACGCGCTGCCGCCACAGTTGATCTTTACGGCAAAAGGTTGATCCGCATCGTCCGTCTTGCCCTCAACCGCAATCGCTGCGATACACGGAAACTCAACAACCTTGACAAAATCAACCTCCAGCAGACCATTTTTGACCTCGATGTTTTCGAAACAGTAATCCAACGCCCTGTCCTTACCGACCTTGGCAAATACATCCAGCTCCTCGATAATGCGTTTGCCCTGCAGTTTCACGCCAAAGACGCGCTTGCCTGCTTCGCCGTAATGTGGCTCACAGAACTTCAGTGTCACTGTGTACTTGCCGTTGGGGATTTCCAACCGGTAGGCCGAAACGTCATAGCGTACATTCTGATACAAGACATCATCCTCGGTATCCGTTATCGCGTTGTTCGGAAAATGGGCTACCTGGCCACCGGTCACTCCGGCTGACTTTTCCGGTTTGGCGGGTTTCTTATCAAGCTGCGTCCGCAGGTTTTGATCCCAGGCGGCTTTTGCCAGCGCCGAGACGTTTGGCCCCAAAATTCGCGTCCGCCAATGGATTCCCATCAACCCTGTACAGCCATACTTGAGGGCGTCAAGTGCGTCTTTTCGCATCCGGCCGGCCCACAATTGTGGCGAGATCATTCCCGGATCGTCCTCCAACCACGGGATAGCCCACTTCGGCCGGCCTTTAATCTTTGCAAATTGTGGTTCAACCGGTGCCTTACCTACTTGCCGGTTGATGCAGCTGAACGGCATAGCTTTGGGCAGTACATTGTCAAACTGCGCCCGATCCTTAGGTGGCCCCAAGACCCAGCCGCATGTCGCCAGAGTAAACGGTGCGTCCACCTTTTTCGACGCTGCTAATGCCGTCAAAATATCATTCTGTACCGCCTCTACCTCTTCGTCCTTAGCACCTCCCCAAGTCCATCCCTCGTTCGTCCATAGCCAACAGTAGTCCAAAGGATGCGTTCTCTTAATCCGTTCAAATATCCCCTCATAAACGTGCTGCACAACCGCTGAATCCTCAGGGTTTTTGCCATCTTGCTTGAGATGGTCCTTGACCAGCTTGGGAATCGTCAGAGGCACCTCGGTCCCAATGCAGGTCTTGACTCCCAGTTTCCCTGCAAAAGTGAAAGCTGAGTTCAGGACGTCGCCGAAACGATCGAAGAGCTCATTGCGATCTCTGGCCGTCTCCGGCCACGGTGTCATCTTCCTCATGTAGTCTGTACCGTAATCATTACGGTCGAATAGAAGCGCCGCGCCGAAGTGAAAGTCTTCAGTATCCGTATGCTTGTATCCCCAAGTTCCGCTATGCGTCGTGAAGTGTCTCGACTGATGGCTGAACTTCACTTTCCCATCCGCACCGACATCATCCGGTTTTCCTATCCAAACGGTAGGCTCTGGCCCGACCCCACCCTCAGGGTAGCAATGCAGGCCAAAGAAGTTCATTCGCAGTTTAGGTAGTTGCCCGATGATTGCTTTGTAATCGTCCGTATCCCACCAGTCCGGCCCTTCGGGAAAGTCGTGAAATGGATGAGTACCACGTAACTCAAATAAGGGTTTACCGGTTTCATCTAAATCCGGCAGCTCCAGAGCAGTCTTTTCATCCGGGATTGTGTCGCCGTGCAGATAGAATCGCACTCCAAAATGTTCAATGAATCTGTACGCGCCGTAAAGCGCCCCGAACTCATTACCACCGACGATCAGGACCGTAGGCTGCTTTCTATATTTTAGCGTTTTTATCCAATATTGCTGTGGTAGCAAAGAAAGCGGAAATTGTCCAGGTGCAGTCTTTTTGCGCAACATTCTTTTTATGATGTTTCGGTCTCTTTGCGCAACTACGACCAGACCGCCACCAACAGACGGTTTTCTGTCGGCTTCAACGGTTGGCGGCAACTTGCCCGTCCGCAAGTACAGATAGCGACGGATTTCTTTGGCTGCTAGGCGTTCCACCTGAGAAGCATCCGAAGAATACACTATCGTTACGGAATCACTCGACTCTTCAGATACCCCTCTGGCTATTTGACAACCAAGAATTGCGGCCAGCATCATGACCGGAAACAGGCAAATCCTTCTCATATTTTGCTCTCCTTATCAGTAGCAGAACCAGTAGTTGCGAACAGACCAGCTCCGGCATTCTACCAGTTTACTGAAATAGCTGCAAACTGTTGTTGCGCTGGATTGAGCAGCCTTGTTGTGCAAATGTGCAGCTGCAGGGTCCGCATATAAAATAAGCCCCACCTTCCAGGAAAGTGGGGCTTGTCTTGCGATAGCAGTTTGCACGTTTGTTATCGTGCAGGTCCCGGAACTGGCTCAGGCTTGGGTTTCGGCTCGGGTACCGCCTTGGGTATTCTTGGCCTTATTCGGATAATCTTTTGAGCCTGTGCCAATTTTGTACCGCAGATCTTTTCGATGCGGCAGTCGAGCAGGTAGTACCCTGGTCTCGGAGCCACGTACCGACCGATAGCGGGGATAATATCGATTGGCTCCGGGTCAGTAACGTCACCAGATTCAGTCTCAGCAATAAAGGTGCCCGGATCGGGCTCAGGCTCAATCGGCGGGCATAATATCAAGATGTTAGCAACAGAAATGATCCTTGTGCTATGACCAGGCACCCTTGGGGAACCGAAAAGCGGCAGGCGAAACTTTTTTGGCTTTGGTTCTGCAGTTGCAGCTTCCTCTGCACCGGGAACCGGCGTAGGAACAGGGCTTGGGCCTAACCGAGTCAGAGTCGCATAGCCTATCACAATTGGCCGGCGCGACATTATGGCCACATCCACATCCAAACCATCCAGAAAGCCCTGGTCTATCTCCTCAATTTCACCTACGTTGGGGTCAGCAGGGGCAGGCTCGACAGGACATACACCAACGAAAGCGGGATAGCGGCTGTCATTGAGCAGCCTAACGGTCAAACAGAGAATGTCTCTGTTGAGGTATCTATTCCCGTTGGTTGCCACATCGACGCGAAAGTCGGTGGCTATGACCGGCCGCTTTAAGACCGGACGGTCTGGTCTATTGGGGTCTGATTCAGCAGCCAGAGCGGGGCAGGCAAAGACGATTGCCAATAGGATGATTGCAGCCAACTTTCCAATTGATTTCTTCATAACAGTTCTCCTTAAAAATCACGTTACGTCACTACTACCATTTTTTGCAACCAATAGGGAGTGCCACCAAACGCGCCAAATGTAACGCCCTTTTTTGTTGGTCTGCCATTTCTCTGCTGATATTCTGAACAATCGCATATTAGTCCGAACTTAGTTCTTCAATTGCACCCATATTTCCACATGCATGGTCTCTGCGCGGGTCTGCGATTGTATTATGCTGTGGGCCTTCAGCTGCCGGCAAGACGTCGCTGAACACCCGGCCATTGTCCCCATTTTTTGCATCTTGGGGCCTGTTATTGATATGCAGAGCGATGTGGACGCGGGACCTGCCGGAACAGGCTGTGCCCGCATACGCTCAGCTTGCCGGGCTACTTCAGCGGCAGTCGCGCCGTGCTGCTGCAGGGCTGATGGGATCGGCCTGGCAGCTTTCGCGGGTCGAACCTGCACCGTGCAGGTAGGTGCGGCTGAGACACAAGGATTCTTGCCGGTTCAGGGTTTATCACGCATAAGTTGAGATTGCCTCTTGTGTCGTGTAACGCGCATCAGAGGTTGATTGCGCCTGAAAGCGGGCAGATAACTAACAATAAGATTCGATCCCCGTTCTGCGCGGATTACCGTAGGGGTGTCGGAGGGGTTGTCGGGCGGAAGATGCAACGTGGAAGCGCCTGGTTCTTACGGGACGACGTCAGGATATGGACATCAGGCAAAAAACAGCCGCTCTTGAACAAACAGAAGCCGAGATGAGTAGTATAGGCTGGTCGGAACCGCGAATAGCCTGAAACAGAGCCTTTTATAAGAAAAGCTAATCGACTGTTTAGTAAGGCTGATGTTAGTGGGCTTTCAAAAACATAATGGAGTAGAACTGCATTTTCTTAACCTCTTTATTTACAACATCTTGTATGCCTCTGCTGAGCAAATACAGCGGTGCTCTGGGTGTCTGACCATTGACGGGTGCGGTTTTATTTGTTAACATAAGATTTTTATGGCAAGAACATCAAGAACAACCGGAAAGAAACGAACGAAGAAAAACTCTTCCAAGGTCGCCGCCGTCAAGGCAAAAAGGGCCTTCAGCACTTATAAACAAGCTATTGGCTACCTGTTCGGCAAGACTGACTACGAGAAGCAGCAGCATCTGCGCTATAATGTTACAACGTTTAACCTCCGCAGGATGGAGAAACTGCTATCGTTGTTGGGCAATCCTCACAGGAAGATCCATACAGTCCATATAGCCGGCACAAAAGGAAAGGGTTCAACTGCTACCATGCTCGCCAAGATGCTTGAATCGAACGGCTATAATGTCGGACTGTACACCTCGCCGCACGTGGTGCACCTGCACGAGCGGATCATGGTCAATTCAGAAATGATCGCTGCATCGGCAATGCTTGGTCTGCTGAATCGCATTTATGCTCCGGTTGAGAAGATGTCAAAAAGTGATCCGCCCACCTTCTTTGAGATCATGACGGCGTTGGCGTTTATGTATTTTGTGGATAAGGAAGTTGATATTGGCGTGATTGAAACCGGCTTGGGCGGTAGACTGGACAGCACGAACGTTGTCGAACCTGAGGTTGTCGGCATAACCAGCTTGAGCATTGACCATCAACAACAGCTTGGCGACACTATTGACAGCATTGCGAAGGAAAAGGCCGGGATATTCAAACGCGGTGTGCCAGCCATTACCGTTCAGCAGGAACCAACGGCGATGCAGGTTCTAAAATCACATGCGGCTGCTGTCAAGGCTCCGTTGAGCGTAACCGGCGGCGATATTGATTTTTCACATCGATTTGAGACATCGCGAGAGCACGGCCCACATACGAGAATTTGCCTGACGACGCCAACAAGTAAATTTGAACACCTGCGGGTGCCACTGCACGGGACACATCAGGCGATCAACTGCGGTTTGGCTCTGGCTATGCTGGATAAACTGAAAGCAAGCGGCTATGAGATAGACAATGAGAAGGCGGCTAAGGGGCTTTATGGGGTTTCACTGTCGGGCCGAATGGAGATGATCTGCGACGACCCAAGGATTATGATCGATGCGGCTCACAATGCCGCGAGCATTCGTGCGTTAATCCATGCGATAGGACAGAACATCCCTTACGATTCGATGGTGGTGATCTTCGGGTGTAATAGTGACAAAGATGTTGGAGGAATGCTGCGTGAGCTGCAGTACGGAGCTGACAAGGTGATTTTCACTCGCAGCAACTCGGCCAGAGCAATATCTCCTGAGGATTTGGCCGAAATGTACACGGAAATATGCGGCAAGATGTGCCAGACGGCTGTCAGCTTAGGTGAGGCACTGGGTCTCGCCAGAAGCGCTGTCAGCCGAGAGGACTTGATTTGCATTACGGGTAGCTTTTATCTCATTGGCCAGGCCAAGATGCGTTTCCAGGCGAGCCAGGCCATTTCGACCAGCTAAGTTCCGGCTTTGGTTTTGTCCTTTGAGCCATATCGGCACAACACACAGCGGTTAGCCCTGTTGTGTCAAGTCTGCCCTATTGTTCCCAGAGCCAGTTGTCAGCGAAGATGCAGTAATCCTTGATATCGACAATGCCATTCCTGTCGAGGTCCTCAGGCAACAAGATTTCCTGGCGAGACCACTGGTTAGTGAGTATTGTCATATCTCTGAAATCGACTAAGCCGTCACTATTCAAATCTGCTATGTTGCCAACAGTGGATGGTGACATACTGGCTTGAGATGTGTTGCCGAAGGCCCCCATATTTATCCGTTTTCCGTTCGGCGGTAGTTCTGCCTGCCAGGGCGAGTCGGGGTCGCCTGCATCGATACACGGGCTGGTAACCGCATCCTGGACCCAGCTTCCCGCCGAAGGTGGGTTCGGATCCCATCTGCCTGCTTGTGACCTTAGGTGATAATCACCATCTACCCAGAAATCATCTTCTGTGTCGGCAGGCGTGTTGTTATCGTTCCAGTGACCGGCGTCTGCAAACAAAGGATTAGTGTCGATGTTGCCAAGACCGCCCAGGCTTCCACTCCAACCTTGTACGCAACTGTAGTTGATGACCGGCTTACCGCTGTCTGTGTAAGTGTGGATCTGAGCAGACTCATCGATACCACCCTCGTCACTATTAGCCCAGAGTATACAATTCGTAAGCGACGGGCTGCAATGCGCGTTGTATATTCCACCGCCATCGTTATACGCAGAGTTCCCGGTGAAGGTGCAGTTAGTGAGTATGGGACTGCCTCCTCCGCTATTTCTCATTGCACCGCCGTCGCCGTGCCAACGCGAGGCGGAGTTGCCGCTGAAGATGCAGTTGATCAAAGTTGGGCTGCTACCGTCGTTGTTGATCCCGCCCCCATCCCATGCGGAATTACCGCTGAAGATACAGTTGATAAGTGTTGGGCTCTTGGGGAAGTAGGGCAGCCCGTGGTTGTACATTCCGCCGCCTTTGGAAGCGGAATTCCTGCTGAAGATGCAGTTCACCAACGTTGGGCAACTGTCGCTGGTGAGGTTGTAAATTCCGGCACCTGAGCCGGCTGAGTTTCCACGGAACGTGCAGTTGATTAGAGCCGGGCTACTCTTGTAGTTCTCGATTGCGCCACCGGAGTTCTCGCGCAAGACGCAGTCGGTCAGGGTTGGGCTGCAACCGACCTCGTTATACATGCCACCGCCTGAACCTGCTGAGTTCCCGCTAAGCGTGCAGTCGGTCAAATTCGGACTGCTATACATCCTGTTGTAGATCCCGCCACCTCCCCAGCCTGCTGAGTTGCTGCTAAACGTACAGTCAACCAGAGTGGGCCTGCTGGTGACATTGTTGCACATTCCTCCGCCTTGGTCGGCGTAGTTTGCAGTGAAGGTGCAGTTGGCCAACGTGGGGCTGCTGTAGTAGTTGTATATACCACCACCCCAATAGTTGTTAGCCTGACCGGCGGTAATGGTGAAGCCGTCGAGGACGGCTGTTCTGTCCGTGCCGATACCGGTGACAACCTTGTAGCTATTGTCGAGCCGGCTCGCCTCCGTGCGGAGTTGTCCCAAATCGGTAATCTGGACATCATTGGCGTTCAGGTCACCGCTGAGGATAGTGGGGTGCATATTGCGGTCACGGTTCTGCCAGTCAGTGCCACCGGGCGGGAAGCCTCCGTAAACAGCCACGTTGTTGACAAGCTGGAAAGTAGCGTCACGTGGGTCATTAAGCACGTTAGGGTCGGGAGTATACTTAGCGGCCGCGACCCAGATTTCTGTGATGGCTCCGGCACCCGCAGCGGCCGTACGCAGCGCCATTTGCAGATCTGTAAAGGCATCCCCCCAAGTAGTGCCGTTGTTCGCACCGGCGGCGACGGCGTCGACAAAGATCCGAGCCGGGATATTTGGACCCGCAAATTCATACGCACCCATGTCCACGATGCTGTCGGCGGACAGCGGGTTGCCAGTGTCGGGTGTGTCGGGGTCGTCAACAAATCGCAGATTGCCATCGTGGTCTACACCCACCAAGCGTAGCCGAGCCGGTGTGGATGCATCGATGTCCGCTCTATTGTCACCCGCGTCGATACAGGGCGACCCTGGCGACAGCCTTAACTCAGCATCAAGAAACATCGGGTCGGCATCGATGTTGCCCGTTCCGGGCCAACCGCCCTGGACATTGCTATACGTAACCAGGGACGTTGAATCATCATCTTTAGAGATTTCATTGCCACCATCCCAGAGGATGCAGTTGGTTAATTTCATAGCATTCGGAAGGGAAGAATGCCCGGCATAGCAAACCAATGCGTTTCCGTGGATTGCCGAATTCCGGGCAAAGCTACAGTTTGCCAGTGTCGCGCTGCTGCCAAAGCTGTAGACTCCGCCGCCATCAGATACTGCTGAGTTTGCAGCGAAAACACAGTTGGCAAGTACGAGACGAGTTTGCGAATCGTGCACCGTGCCGCCAGTTCGATTGGCCGTGTTCCCATTGAAGCTACAGTTGGTTAGTGTCATGCTCGACGAGTATCTGTACGCGTCCCCTGAGATTGAGATACTACCGACGTTGTAGATTGCGCCGCCGGAGCTTGCAGAGTTTGAAGTAAAAGAACAGTTTGTGAGGTTTGGGCTGCTATGGTAGTTGGCCATTCCGCCACCGTCTCTGGCCGAATTATCACTGAAGCTGCAGTTTATCAGAATTGGGTTGCTTGCATCGGAATTTTCCATCCCGCCGCCACCAAAGAGTACTGAATTGTTGCTGAAGATGCAGTCGGTCAGCGTGGGGCTACTGTGCTGATTGTTGAACATCGCACCACTGTGGGCGGTTCCTGAGTTTCTGGTGAAGGTGGAGTTTGATATTTTCGGGCAGCTCAGATTATAGTTGCACATCGCCCCGCCGGAACCCGCCGAGTTCCCATCGAAGGTACAGTTGAGCAGTGTAGGGCTACTGTAACTGTAGCTGTACATCCCACCGCCTTCGCCCACGGGGCCAGTTGAGTTACTTCTGAAAGTGCAGTTGGTCAGCGTGGGACTGCTGTGGTAGTTGTGCATCGCGCCACCGTCGCCGGCGGCGAAGTTCCAGCAGAAGGTGCAGTTTAGCAGTGTTGGGCTGCCTGACTCATTGTACATTCCCCCGCCACAGTGTTTTTGGTAGCCGCCGCCGAAGCCGCCGCCGGCGTTGCCACCGATGACGGAGAATCCGTCGAGGATGGCAGTAGCGTCCGTCCCGCTGCCGGTGATAACATGATAACTGTTCTCGGCTCGGCTGGGTTCGTCCTCGAGATCAGAAGGATGGTTCACATCAAAGTCGTTGCTGGCAAGGTCGCCGCTGAGAATCGTCTCGTAAACATTTGGGTCGCGGTCTTCCCTCGTGCCACCTCCTGATGAGAAGCCGCCCCAAATAGCTACGTTACTGATAAGCTGGAACGTAGCCTCTCGGTTGTCTGTGCCGTCGGGATAGGCGCTGCTCGCATCGGGCTTGTAGCTGCCCTCGGCTACCCAGACTTCTACCGGCTTGGTGGCAGAATTGGCATCAGCCAAGGCGTCCAGAAGATATTTGTAAGCGTCTGCCCAGTTCGATCCGTCATTTGCGCCTACAGCATCGGCGTCAACGTAGATGATTTTCGCCGCGGCAGCTGGTGGGGCCAACATCCCTACCAGAAGTGCCGAGATTATTAGCACGATGTCCGTGTTTGTCCTCTTACCCATTTCCACTCCTCCTTAAACAGAGTATGGTGAGCGATTAAATCCTAACCAACATGGTACCAAATGCGCAGGGTTTTGTCCAGTTATTCCTTGTTCAAGAAGGGCAAATTATGTGCCTACAAACATGGTGTTTCCATACTACAGTGAAAAAACCGCGGAAATGATGTTGACATTTTGTCACAAGGACGTGATAATAGGAGTCACTAAGCTGAGGCTGCCGGAGATTTTAAGAGGCGGCTGTTCAAAAGACCCTTGCCAAGCAAAGGGATAGTGTAAAGAGCCAAGTTTGATCGAAAAGGAGAACTTATGAGTGACGATAAGCTTTCGCGAAGAGACTTCATGCGGAATACTTCTCTGATGGCTGCTGGGACAATTGCCGGCGCGTTGGCACCCAGGGCAGATGCCGTCCAGCCGGTGCATACATCAAAGATCCTCAATTTCCATCAGAAGATGACCTACCGCCGGCTGGGCAAGACGAACCTTATGGTTTCCGAGGTCAGCCTGGGTGGCCACTGGAAGAATCGCAATGCTGGCCGGTACTGGGACCATTTCGCTAAAGAGGAGGTGCCGCCCGATGTTGCCAAGAACCGCACCGAGGTCGTCAGCGCCTGTATTGATTCCGGCATCAACTATCTGGACATCACTACGGCGGCAGAGTGTCTGAGCTATGGCGCGGCGCTCAAAGGCCGGCGCGAGAAGATGTACGTCGGCGCCGACATCCACAACCTCGGCCCGCGGAATGTAAAGTTCTGCAACGTCAAGGACCAGACCCATAACGTTGAAGAATGCCTGCGCCTGCTTAAGACCGATTACCTTGACATTTGGCGCCCGCAAGCCAAAATGGCAGGGAAACTCAACACAGATGAGCTCAACACGGATGACGAGGTGGAGGTTTTGATTGAGACGTTTCAAAAGCTGCACAAGGCCGGCAAGGTGCGTCATCTCGGCATGTCATCCCATTGCCGTCCCTGGTTCGAGCACGTCCTGAATAAGTATAGCGAATTCGAGATGGTAATCTTCCCATGCAGTGCCAAGACCAGGCAAAAGGGCGAGCCGGTGACGGCGGGTAACGTCGAAGAGGTAAACCCCGGCCACGGGTCCGACCTGACGCAGAGCATCTTCAAAACGGTGCTCGAGCGGGACATAGGGGTTGTGACGATCAAGCCATTCTTTGGTGGCGATGTGTTCAAGAGCTACGGCAAAGTCAAGTTCCCGGTTATGGGTGTGGGCAGCAAAGTCGAGAACGACCTGGCAAGACTGACAATTCAGTGCATTCTGTCAAACGAAGCCATTACGGCCACGGTGCCGGGCCTCTCGACAGTCTACGAGGTCGAGAACGCCGCACGTGCTTCTTATACACGGCCGCTCGGCATGACAGCGGCTGAGAAGGGATGGCTCATGCGTATCACGAATGAGCGATGGGCCGCCTTACCGGAGGAGTATGCGTGGCTACGTGACTGGGAAGTTGTTTAGTTGCTTGATGGCCGAGTGGTAGTCGGCAGGCAAAACAGGGGACATTCCATACGTGCTTTGCAGCTGCTACGTGGTTTAGAGTGGTGGGGGGGATTGCCGTGCGCTTATTACCCAGATTCGATTTGGTGTAAGGAGAAAACCAGTGTGTCCCAATAGACGAACCAATCGATGCTTTGCCTGGGCGATCATCATAATTGGGGTCTTCGCCTCGCTGCTTATATTCTATCTCACAGGTCAGTCGCAGGCCCAGGAGGCCGGTACTGAAAAGCCGGACGGCAACAGTAAGTGTTACGTCTGCCATGCCGGTCTGAAGACCGAGGAAATCACAAGAAGCCACGTGGAGATGGATGTTACCTGCGATGAATGTCACGGGCCGTCGGTTGAACACATGCACGATGAGATGCTGATGACCAAACCCGATTTGCTTTTTGGCCGCTCAGAGGTAAACAAGATGTGTTCAAATCCGATCTGCCATAGACCTGGCGAGGAGCGTCAAGTCTACGGTCGTCAAGACCATAAAGACCCGGTAGCGGTTGAGGCTTTCTATAAAAAATGGCTGGGCCGGACGCGCCCCAATGGGCGTACCGTCACATCTGACTCGGTCTGCACGGACTGTCACGGCAAGCACAACCTTGACAAGCCGATAGACCAACAGTCCGAGCAGCCTGCCGACTGGATTGCCGCCTTTAATGGCCAAGACCTTTCCGGCTGGTCCGCCTCTGACGGACCACGTGCCGCCTCATGGGCGGTCAAGGGTGGTCGAATAGTTGCATCCACTGAGCCAAACGGCCAAGGCGGCGACCTCTGGACCGAGGCTGTCTATGAAGACTACCTTTTGGCGGTGACCTTCCGCGCCGACTGGCCCATCCACGCAGGAATCTGGCTGCGTGCTGAAGGCATTAAGCGCGAAGGCAGCCCACACGTCGAAATACTCGACCCACCTGCGGCGGACAGGCCTACAGCCTATACCGGCAGTATCTGGGTACCGGGAAAGGGATTTGCCTTGGCCAACATGCGTGACGACCTGATAGACCGCGAAAGCTGGAATACCATCTCGGTGAAAGTCCAGGGTGACAGGATTCAGGTCTGGCTAAATGGAGAGGAAGTCGGGGCCGTTCGAGTACCCGGGCCTGCAAAAGGAAGAATCGGTCTGCACATCGAGCCGGATGCTGGGCCTAAACCTGCTGAACTGCACGTCCGCGAGGTGCTCATCCAACGATTGTTCAAAGCCGAGGAAAGCACCTTAGAATCTGCTGGAAGCGGATCGGGCGATTAATCAAGGCAGGCCTCCAAAACCGTGATTAGGGCCAGAGTCGCTGGTCGAGCCAGCCATCAGCGAGGATGGCGAAGTCTTTGAAGTTGATCAGGTCGTCAGTGTACAAATCAGCCGGTGACATAAGTGGTTGGTCGAAAATGCCTGTGCCATTCGTGGCGATGTATGCGACCTCCGGATGCGCGAGGGCATAGTCATAAATGCGGAAGTCGTCGATTAGGCCGTCATAGGCGCCGTACCATCCTGAGCCAATCTCAAACAAGGTGATTCCTGATATGGGTGAGTTTGCATCCGTGCGGCTGTCATAAAGAGCGCCGTTGAGGAAAACCTGCATGATGCCGGTATCGGCATCTTTGGTGAATGCCCAATGGTTCCACCGGCCCGACCATTCGCTCTTGTATCTGTGGTCTCCACCGAGCCGGTTACCGAAGGACCAGGGATAACCGCAATCCCAGCGGTATTTGCCGGGCTGCCTCCAACAGCCAAGATTGATTGCTATAGCGGGGTTATCGACGCCGTATGTGTAATTTGAGCAGCATAGTGTATCGGTGTGATGCGGTGAATCCGCACCATTCTGCCAGAAAGCAATAGTGACGGCGGTGCTGATCTTGGCGAACAGGTCGGCAGCGCCGATTACCTTGACACATGTGTTGTTACCGTCGAACCTGATTGCCTGGCCATAGACACCTTCTGCATAGTTTGGCTCGCCAAATAATTCGCCGTGGTAGTCGTTGCCGGAACTGTCGTTGCAATCTTCATCGAACTTGTACCAGGCAAGTGGTGCGTTAGGGGCTGCGATCGGATAAACGTTGTGCGCTCGGTCGAGCCAACTATATGCCATCTCGTCAAGGTCTTCATAACCGACAGCACAATTGCCGCTGAAATCGGCAGCAGGTCTATCGTTCTGAAAGCATCTGGAAATACATAGTCTGATATCATCGAAGTACACGGTACCGCTGCCGCTACTGGATGGGTCGTCCGGCGTGCTGCGCATGCCGATGGAGATACTGACCATATTGGCTAAATTCAGGCCGGCCAAGCTATCGAGCATGATCCTCCAGGGCTGCCACTCTTGGACTCTTTCGTCGTTAGCATCGCCGTCGTATGGCACGACCGCATTCGCATCGCCATCACTGAGAGTGACATACATCTGCCCATCACCTACGTTGCCTGCCAGGCCGTAAAAGAATAGCTCGAGGACCTTGAGGTCGGACGAGGCCCAATCCTGAGGTGGGCTGAATGCTCGTGTTGTCTCGGAGTAGTATAATCGCTCGTAGTCGAAAGCATAGTGAAAGCGCATCGATTGCGTGCATCCATGAGCCGGATCATTAGAGATAAATACGGATCCATCGTGCACTGCCCACGCATCAGATATAGGGTTGTCGATAGCATCATAAGACTCAAAATTGTCCACGACGAGACAATCGGCTACCGTGAAGCTCCAAACGTCGCCGGTCACCGGGTCGTGGGTGCCGCTCAAATCGACCTCATCAATTCGCCAGACGTAGGTTTTGCCCAACTCAAGGTCACACGGGTCGAAGCTGTTGGCATCCTGGGGCTGTGGTGGGTCGCCGACCGGAGCTGCATCTTCGTCCACGTCACTTAGACTTGTGCCGAAGTAAATGATATGTTTATCTGCAAAGTATCCCGGCGACCATGTAAGGATGGCATCTGGAGGTACGTTTTCTTCACCGTCGATGGGGTGAGGATTGCAGGCGGTCTCGCCGCAGCCGCCGTCAATTCGCGCACGGACGTTAGCTATGTCGAACCCAGGCGAACCCCCGCCCATGGTCGTCGCGACAAGGCGTATCGCACATGGTATAAAGGGCAATGAAATGCCGGAGATGTTAAAATCAATGTTGGTGGGGGCGTGCTCACCAGGACTCAAAGCCTTCGCTCTACCAAGCAGGTACTCCTGACCGATGCCGTCTGTAAGGAAGACGAGCGCTTGTTCGCCGCACTGACCAAGCTCAATGAGACGTATATCGTCCCCTGAGCCATCTACAATCCTGCCCCGAAACTTCAATTCAACCCAGTGGTCTGTCGGCAAAGTGACACCCGTATACTCTTTGGGCGGTGGGCCGACAAGCCACTTCTCCGGAACTACCGGAACCGGCCAATCCCACCAACCGCGAACGCCCATGCCTGACCAACAACCGCCATCGGGATTATATGCATCAAGCAGAAAATGAGGGTACTCCATGGTTGCCCCCAGGGCCGAAACAGTACCACCAAGCGCAAAAACCAAAGAGGCAATTGCTGAGGCTAATGGCGACACTTTTTTCATTCTTACCCTCCAGCCCAACCAGAGAGCTGAGTTGGCAACTATCGACACAAATCCAGCGCCGTGCATTCACCCAAGATTATATCATTTCCGCGTCTGCAATACAAGACAAAATCGTATTTAGACTGAGACAAACCGGTGGCAGGGCGCAACTGAATGGAAAAAGTCTTGATATGCGGCTGATTGTTGGTAAACTTTCGACGGTTTTTGGGGATGTTGGAAAGTACAAATAGGAAGTAAGTAAACGTTGCATCTATTCGTGGGCGTAACGATACAGAATGGCAAGCCCAATTGATGCATAGAATCACAGAAAACAGAAACCGAACAGGAGATTGGAAGAGTTGACGACGATGACCGATTATTCAGTAAGTCCGGCAGGTGAGAAGTTCGCCATTCCGAGGCAGGAGGAGTACGCCGCGGAGTTTAACCGTATTGAGTCGCTGGTTCAAGCAGCACGCAGCGAGGGCAAAGAAATCGTTGTAGTAATGGGTGTTGGTTTTGTGGGTGCGGTTATGGCTGCTATCACCGCTGATACCCTCGATGAGAAAAACGGCAAACCGAACAAGTTTGTCATCGGTTGTCAAAGGCCCAGCACCCGAAGCTACTGGAAGATCCCGCTTTTGAACCGGGGCCTGTCGCCGGTTAAGGCCGAGGACCCCGAGGTCGAGCCGATGATTGCTCGCTGTGTGCTCGAGAAAAAGACGCTCGTCGCTACCTATAACAGCGACTGTCTCAAGTTGGCTGACTGCGTGGTCGTGGATGTCCAGTGCGATTACACAAAGAAGGACCTCGGCAATATGCGGACGGGCAAAGTCCAAATGGGCGCCCTGGAAGCAACCATCAAGACCATCGGCGAAAAGATACCGCCTCAATGTCTGACACTGATCGAGACGACGGTGGCGCCGGGCACAACAGAGTTCGTCGCCTGGCCTATCCTGAAGAAGGCGTTTGCAGTTCGTGGTATAGATTCGGAACCGCTGCTGGCGCACAGCTTCGAGCGGGTAATGCCAGGCAGGGATTACGTTTCATCAATACGCGATTTTTGGCGGGTTTGTGCCGGCTGCAACTCCGAGGCAAAGCAGCGCGTCGAGAAATTCTTGCGAGAGGTACTAAATACCGCTGAGTTCCCGCTGACCGTCATGGACCGACCCATCGAGTCAGAGACCACCAAAATTGTCGAGAACTCTTTCCGCGCAAGTATATTGGCGTTCCTTGACGAGTGGAGCTTGTTCGCAGAGCGCAACGGCGTGGACCTGATCAAGGTCGTCAAGGCGATCAAGGTTCGGCCAACGCACAGCAATATCATATTTCCCGGGCCTGGCATCGGCGGATACTGCCTGCCAAAGGATGGCGGCCTTGGATATTGGGCGTACAATCATATTCTTGGTTTCACCGACGATATATTCAAGATAACGACAACGGCAATCGATGTTAACGATACGCGAGGGCTGCATGTGGCGACACTAACAAGAGACGCGCTTCGTAATATGGGTCGGCAAGTAGCCGGCGCAACGGTACTTTTGTGTGGAGCCAGTTATCGCCAGGATGTGGGCGACACCCGCTATAGCGGCTCAGAGATAGTCGTTCGAAAGCTTACAGAGATGGGCGCTGAAATGCGGGTACATGACCCCTACGTCGAGCACTGGTATGAGCTTGAAAAGCAGGATACCTATCCGGCACCGGGTCAATCGCTGGCAAGATTTTTCCGTAATCAGGACCATCTGACTAATATTAGCGTCCGGCGAGACCTGGCGGCCGCGCTCAAAGGCGTGCAGGCACTCATACTGGCTGTACCGCATGCACCTTATTTACAGCTTGAACCCGAGCAAATAGTCGAGTGGGCCGGTGCACCGCTGGCAGTGATTGACTGCTTTGGCATCCTGGACGACGATAAAATTGGTCGGTATTTCGAACTTGGCTGCGAAGTAAAAGGCCTGGGCAGAGGACATATTCAGCGAATAAAGGAAGAAGTGAGGAAAAGCAGACGGTAAAAAAGGAAGAATTGATAACCAGAGAATAGGCACTGTTAGACTGAGATGGATATTAGAGAGAAACGAATTGCTGTATTGTCGCCCGTGGCCTGGCGGACACCTCCACGAGCCTATGGCGCCTGGGAAACCGTGGCGAGCAACATTACCGAAGGCCTGGTGGCACGAGGATGGAAAAATGTAACGCTATTCGCCACTAAAGAATCCGCCACCAAGGCCAAACTTGTGGGCTTTGTCGAAAGAGGTTACGAGGAAGACAGAACACAAATCCCACTGGTCTCCACGTGTCTTCACATCTCCAAGGTAATGGAACGCGCCGATGAGTTTGACCTTATTCACAACAACTTTGACTACCTGCCCTTGACTTATCTTCCGTTCATAAAGACGCCGATGCTGACTACTATTCATGGTTTCTCCGACCCGGATATACTGCGCGTTTACCGCGACCACAAAGATACTTACTACGTCTCCATAAGTGACGCCGACAGAGACAAAGAACTTCCCTACCTTGCGACTGTTTACAACGGCATAGACCTTTCTAATCTGACTTTCAGGCCAAAACCAGGGGACAAGCTCGTCCATTACGGGCGAATACACAACGACAAGGGGACCCACTTGGCTGTTGAAGTCGCAAGAAAGTGTGATATGGATTTGATAATAGCGGGCATAATCCAGGACCAAGCCTATTTCGACAATTTGCTCAAGCCGCACCTCAACGATTCTTCGATTCAATACATTGGGCCGGTCGACCCTGTGCAGCGTGATGCGCTTCTTAAGGAAGCGTACACAGTTATTCATCTCAATCTGATCCCTGAAAGGTTTGGCCTGGTCATGGCAGAATCGATGGCTGCAGGGGTGCCGGTGATCGCGATGGACTTGGGCTCGTGTCGTGAGGTCATCGCAGATAGGGAGACCGGCTATCTTGTCAACGATGTCGATGAAGCGGTGGAGGCCATTGGCAAGATCGATCGTATCGACCGCAAGAAATGCCGCAGGCGAGTTGAGGAGCACTTCACGACCGACTGCATGGTCTCGGGCTACGAGAAAGTATACGAAGAGATATTCCGCCGGGAAGCCCAAAAGAAGTAGAAGTCTGCAAGGACGTAGAACATGAAAAGGAAAGTCGTCACGCGATACGAGGGCAATCCCATTCTGACGAAGGATGACATCCCTCATCCGGTGGAAACGGTGCACAATGCCGGCGTCACGAAATTCAATGGCCGATACATGATGCTGTTTCGTTCACACCTCGATACGGGCCGATCAATAATTGGGCTGGCTGAAAGTGTAGACGGCTTTAACTTCAAGGCTCGCCCCGAACCTTTTATGGTGCCCAGTAAAGAGCCGACATTTTGTCAATACGAAGAATATGGCGTCGAAGACCCGCGCATCACCCCTCTGGAAGATGCATACTACATAACATACAGCGCATATTCAAAACATGGTGTCCGTACCGGCTTAGCTAGAACGTCGGATTTCGAATCGCTCGAAAGAGTTGCCCTTATCACAGAGGCAGACTATCGCAACACGGTACTTTTGCCCGAAAAAATCAACGGCAGATACGTCAGACTCGACAGACCTCACACCGACATCGCTCCCTGGTCAATCTGGATAAGTTACTCGCCGGATTTGCGTCACTGGGGCGATTCAAGACTAGTAATAAAACCCGTCCCCTATCACTGGGACCAGGCCAAGATTGGCCCCGGTGCTCCGCCTGTTCGCACCGACAAAGGTTGGCTGAATATCTACCACGGCGTCTTTCAAACAATGGATGGGCACGTGTACCGCCTCGGCGTCGCCTTGCACAAGCTCGATGACCCCGCAGAGATACTTGGCGTCGCAGACCGCTGGATTTTGCAGCCGGAAGACCCATGGGAAGTAGTCGGCTACGTACATAACGTAGTCTTCACCTGTGGAGCTGTCCCCGAAGACGACGGGACATTGAAGCTCTATTGGGGCGGTGCTGACAAGGTAATGTGCGCCGGCACAGCAGTGATCGACGAGCTTGTAGAACTTTGCCTGACCGATTCAAGGCGCCCTATCTAAAGATTTTGGTTAGAAATACAAAACTTTGCCAAAAGGGGTGTTGCCGCGCAACGTGCAGGGTCAACTCAGCTTGTTTGCCTGTGAGAAATCGTCGGCGAAGGATAGAATCAGCTTCGTGCGCGCATGATTCCAAGGGCGAGAAGTATACGTCTTGCTACCTTCGCCTGTTGGCCATAAGCAGGATTGTTCTCTCATATTTTTCTGGTGAGAGGGTGCCTTTCAGTACGTTGCGAATTTCCCTCATAGCTGTTCGCTGCGTTGCATGTGTGATAATGAAGTACTGGTTTTGCAGTTTTTCGAGCAGCTGTGCAAATTCGTCGATGTGCATATGTTTGCCGGCTTCGGCCCGTTCGGCGTGCTGGCTTTCGTAGAACGTGCACTCGGCAATCAGAATCTTACTTTCAACGATGTATTTCAACTGCGAAAAATCGACATACTGGGTGTCGCCGATGTAGGTAACGATTGGAATCTCGAGTGGGTAATCAATAGCAGTTCCCCGTTTTTTTAGCTGAACGATTTGCTGTCCGGCAAGCCCGGCATACTCGCTCCTCAACTTTTTTCGCTTTTCGATAATGGTATATCCGACGGAGCCAGTGCTGTGCTTTGTCGGGAATGCTCTGGCGAATAGATTGGGCTTTATCTGGTATTCATCGCCGGCTTTTACACCAACAAGGTTGCCGGGCACTTTATTGCCGTCCAGCCTGCTCCATGCATCGATAATTTCTCTCATTGGTTGCAAGAGATTCCGAGGAGCTAATACGGTCCCTGGCGACATGCCACAAAAATTCCGCTGCGACAGGTAATATGCGAACCCCGCAGCGTGGTCCATATGCCCGTGTGAGAGCAGGACGTTATTTATGGAGATTATCTGGTCGGGGGCCTTGCCGATATCGAAGCAAACGTCCAACTGCGGGATTGCCACCACGGTCTCTTCACCCGCAACTGAATAGCCGATGATTTCCAGCTCATCGACCTCGATACATGCTAAATTGTGACTGGCCATCTACGATTGATTATCGATTATTGATAACTGATTATTCACTGTAAACTGCCGACTATGAGCAGACTCTACGCTGAACACGAATCTAATAGTAGAGAGGTTGTGTGGTTGTGTCAATTTGTTTTTGACATTACTGCCGGTACATGTACATTGTAGTATCGCTAATTGTAGCGAAAAGGATAGAACCGCAGAGGCCAAGAGCTTTCGGATTCTGGAAAGTAGGACTTTGAGACATGAGGTAAACACGATGAGAATAGTCACAGGGTTGTCCATCTGCATTCTAATTATCGCTCCGGCAGGTTCGGCTTTTGCAGAGGAGCCCTCATCTGCCAAGCGAATCCCACAACTCGACCGAGAGGGGCTGCCCGGCAGACAGGTCAAGGTTGCAGCAATCTGTATCGGCTTCGGCGGCAAGCACGAGGCCAAGCTGAGATTGGCGATAGAGCACCTTCATACGGCAGGCAAGAATGGCGTTGACATTGCCTGCTTGCCCGAGGAGTTCGCTGGAACCAAGGCTGAATCCATACCCGGACCCACTACCAAAGCCGTGGCAAAGCTGGCTAAGCAGTACAATATGTATGTGATCTGCCCAATACGAGAGCAGGCAGGGCAAGAAGAGTACAATACGGCTGTTTTGATCGACCGCAAGGGCAAAGTGGCTGGTTACTATCGCAAGGTTTTTGTGTTTTGGGGAGAAGGCGTGCATTGCAGCACAGAGGGCGTGAAAGCGTTTGAGACCGATTTTGGCAAGATCAGCATCCTGACCTGCTTTGACTTGAATTTTGCAGAGCTCTGGCATAAGTGCGATGCTCTGGACGTTGACATCGTTTTCTGGCCGAGCGCCTACGGTGGAGGTTCGCCGCTGAACGCATTCGCCATACTCTATCATTACTATATTGTGCCGGTCGGGGCCGGCAACATAATTGACATCACAGGCAAGACTATCGAGAATGTAGAAAAGCCCCGGCCGAAACAGTTCATTGCAACGCTGGATTTGGACCGTGCTTTTGCGCATCACGACTTCAATCGCGAAAAGGTCGAAAAAATGCTTAAAGAGCACGATGGCGAAATTATTGTCGAGCGGAATCTGAGCGACGAAGATTTGGCACCATGGTGGTTATTTAAGGCAGCCAAGCCCAGCGTCCGCGTACGTGAACTGTTAAAGAAATACGAGATCGAGTCGCTCCGCGAATATCAGCATCGCAGCCGAAGGCAGATCGATGAAGCCCGCGAGAAAGGTAAGCGAATATAGAGCCCACACAGTAGTCCGCCAACCAGCACTCGGTGGCGCATAGCAGGCAGAGGAGGCCTTATCTAATGCTCGGCAGACTAACACGCAGCATAGTGATTCGAAACGATAGTACTTGGATAGAACGCCTACTCTGGATACTTGGTGTTTTCGCTCTGGTGATGCTTGTCGCCTTAGTTGTGTTGAGGTTCTGGGTGGCTGATGCCATCGTACGCTGGCACGTTGTGCGGGGGCTTTCGAAGGTCTGGGACGGAGAAGTAAGTGCTACCAGTGTTCAATTGAACGACTCCGGCCTCATCTGTCTTGGCGGACTTGTGCTTTCCGACGATCGCGGTCGTGAGTGGTTGCGCATATCGGCAGCGAAACTGACCTTGGCAAAGTGGCCCACCTTGAGACCCGTCATCAATGAAGTTCAGGTCGATGGATTAGACTTACAAATACATGTCGCCGAGGCTAAGTCCGCGACATCACTGCGACTCGCGTCAAAACGACGAACCGCTCTACGCAGCAAGTATTTGGATATTCGCAAACTAACTGTGAAAGAGGCCGTGATCAGGGTAACCCATGGCAATGAAACCATAACGGTCTGTGACAACCTGGTGCTTTCAGCAACAAGAAAGGGCACGTTTTACGATGTCTTGTTGAAGCAGGCGGTGCCTGAGGATTCCGAGCTGTTTGCGGCCGAAGGCAGAATAGATTCGAGAACCCTGGGGGTGGATATTTCGCTACAGGTCGAGCACACATGCAACAAGGCTGAGACCGCTGCACTGCTGGCGGCGCTTGATGTCCCCGAATTGTCAGCCGAGGGTAGGCTGACCGCTGCTTTAGCTATCGCCGGGCCTCTCGAAAAGCCGGGGACCTTGCAGCCCACGGGTACTGTCAAATTAGAGGACTGGACCGTTTACTCACAAGACGGTGTGTCCGCGGCCAATTTCGGCACAGTAGTAAAGCTCGACGGACCGGACATCTCACTGGAGAATGTTGCTGTGCACGATGTTAACGGTCCGGAATGTCTCAGCGCACAAAGTCTGGAATTGATTTTGAAAGGCTGGCCGGGGCCGGAGCCCGTTTTGACCGGGCTGCACATGCGGGGATTAAGAGTTCAAGCATACTTAGCAGGTAGTAAGTTACAGATTCCCGTAAAGTGGCCGAGACGCAGGCCCATGCCCACAGAAAATGGTCGCTCTGGTCTTGAGACAATTATAGTCCGGGATGCCTTTGTTGGTGTTACCGACCAGAAGGGCCGAAAGATAAGTGTCGATAATCTGTCACTTCGGGCTGAAAGACAGAAAGAGACTTACGATATCGCGTTGACCGGCACGTCACCGGGCGACGCAAATATGATCTCGGTAAGCGGCACTGTAAATCCGATGACTTCGGAAATTGCCCTTTTGCTGCAAACGAAGATGGATGTCACCGAGACTGCGATGGCGATGGTTCTTGCCGCGCTTAATGTGCCTGGCCTATCGGGCGGCGGAAAACTGGCAGCAGATTTGACAATTGCTGGCTGCCTCAAAAAGCCGGTAACTCTGCAGCCCAAAGGCACTATCAAATTAGGTGATTGGATCGTTGGCTCAAAGGAGATGGTGTCCGGGCATAATCTCAGCACAGTCGTAAGGCTGGATGGTTCAGAGGTTTGTCTGGAGGATTTTGGCCTCCGAGATGCAAACGGCGTTCAGTGGCTAAGCGCAAAGACGATGAGGATGGCTTTAGCTGACTGGCCGGGCTTACAGCCTGTTTTGACAGGAATAGATGTCTCTGGACTGCAACTTGAGGCGTTGCTGGCAAAAGGCAGGCCGTGGGTCCCGGCAAAATTGCCGGTCCGTACATCCGGACGCACCGGGGGCAAGCACATAGACCTGAAAGAACTGAATATTCGCAATGCGTCTATCAGCCTGGCCAACCAGAAAGGCGCAAAGGTGAGCTTCGATAACTTGTCCCTGCAGGTTGGTATACGTCAGAATCTTTACGACATCGACCTGATCTACAAGGTACCCGGTGACCCAAATCAGATAAGGGCTATAGCTACCTTTGATCGAGGTACTTCAGAGCTTGACCTTTCCGCGCAAGCAGAGCTCATCGGTGGCTCGACGCAGATGCGAGCCCTGATGTCGGTGTTAGACATTGGTCACCTGGCGGCAGACAGTGGGACACTTGCAGCTGATTTGAAAATTGCAGGTAATGTGAAGAAGCCCGAGACCTTGCAGCCCAAAGGTACCGTCCGGTTGAGTGACTGGGCGGCCGGTTCGGATGGGCAGGCACCTTCCAGCCGGATTAACGTGGACGTAAAACTTGAAGGTCCCAGGTTCAGGCTTGAGAACCTTGCTGTTTGTGATGCAAACGGTCTGGAGTGGCTCAGTGCCCAAACTTCAGAGCTGACTGTTGAGAACTGGCCGAGCCGCCGGCCAATTCTGACAGAGATAGAAATAAACGGACTGGCGCTGCGCCCCTACATGGTGGATGCTAAGCCCTCGTTTGCGCTGCCATTATCTGCGAGTGAATCGCCAAAGTCCTGGCGCGACTATGTCAACCTTCGCAAGGTTGTAATCCGCGAAGGGTCGGTAGCTATTGCCAGCCGCAAGCAGGCGAAAATAACTTTTGACTATTTATCGGTGCGACCCGCTGAACAAGAGAATTTCTATGAGTTTCTGTTAACAGCGGATGGGGCCAAAGGGCTGGGTAGCGTGCGGTTGGAAGGGGTGGTAAATCCGGCCAGCTCCGAGGGCAGACTGACGGTGACAGCCGACCGCAAGGCCGAGAAGTCGGAGACGGCCGTTGTGTTCGCAGCGTTGGGACTGCCTCAGGTCTCTGGCGAGGGCAGGCTGGCTGCCGATCTGACGGTGACTGGAAATTTGAATAAGCCTTCGGCGCTGCAATCGAGCGGTAGCGTTAAGTTCGATGAGTGGGTTGTTTTGCTTGGCGACAAGGTGCTCGCGAGCAAGCTTTTTACGACGGCCAGGTTCGATGGCAGGAGCCTCGGCTTTGACAACTTCACTGCGATTGTCTGTGGTGGCCAAGTCAGTGGCTCCTTGCAGGCTGAGCTTACGCAGAACCGCGTACTTGGATTCAGCGGAAAACTTCTGGCAAAAAACGTGAACTTCCCGGAATTTACTTCTGTGCTCACTGCGGACAAAACGAAGGCTGCAAGGGGAACATTTACGCTAAGCTATGACTTTGCCGGGCAGAGCAATGAGCTTAAAAAACTGAAGGCAGAGGGCTTGATCTTCCTTGACGATGCGGACATTACCGTGCTGCCCGTCGTTCCGAACATATTTGCCGCGATTGGACTGCGCAACTACGACCCACTGAGGATGTCAGATGCTGCGGCGAGATTCGATATGGTTGGGCCGGTGCTAACGTTCAGCAGTGGCCACGCCGCCAATCCGGTCGCTGCCATAGTTGTCGAACAAGGAGGGACCATAAACCTGCAAACCCAGGGCTTGGATGGCCACGTTGTTATAGCGCCTCTGCAGAAGATTGAGGCAGTAGTGCGACTGATACCGCTCGTGGAGATTGTTGCGAACATAAAGGACAAGCTCACGCGTGTGCGCGTTAAAGGACAGTGGTCGGATCCGCCTGCCAAACTGATAACAAAAGAGCCGATAAGGGATATTAGAGACGCTACTGTTGGTTTTTTGCGGGACGTCGTGAAGAGCAGTGGCCAATTTGGCCAAAGCGTGCTTGGCAGATTCGGCATTTTGTTTCAACCGAAGAAAAATGATATAAATAAATAATCCTGGAGGCTGTCTGTATGCCAGACAAACGAATTCATAGGGGCCCGCATCCGGCAGATGCAAAATTGTTTGCTGCTGAGACGATTGGCGATTTGCGAAGCGCGCTTGCTGATTTCTCACTTTTATTGACCAAAGGCTATGCTGAGAAAAGTGCGCTAAAGCTGGTCGGCGATAGATTCTGTCTTACGCAAAGACAGAGACTCGCCATCATGCGAAGTGCCTGTTCGGATGAGCAGCTTGCCTCTCGCTGTCAGCGTTGCGTTCCAGTAGAAAGCCTTGCCGGTGAGCCTCTGGCCGTCGACGGCTACAATTTGCTGATAACCGTTGAAGCCGCAATGAGCGGCGGCATTATCTTCAAAGGCCGCGACGGCTGCTTCAGAGATCTGGCCAGCATACACGGGACCTATCGTAAAGTCACGGAGACGATCCCGGCGTTTCAGCTCATCGGTGAGTTCTTAAAAGAAATCGGCATACCTGAAGCCTTGTGGCTGCTGGATAGCCCAGTCTCCAACAGCGGCAGACTGAAGACATTAATTGCCGAGCTTGCCCAAAAGAATGGGTGGAATTGGCAAATCAGACTTTCACTAAGTCCGGATGCCGAACTGATAAAGACCGACCGGATTGTAGCCAGCACCGATAGTGTTATCCTCGATGGCTGCGAGCGCTGGACAAATCTGACAACAGAGATTATCAGCCAGAGACTTCCATCCGTAACCGTGACCGACCTCGGTCCCGACTCTATGTAGGCTTTGAATTCGTTGTCCCCTCGCCAAGCCGCCGTGGCCTGCTGCAATGACTGAACATCCCTGGGAAACTAGGATGCGGGCCGCGGCCGCTTGCAGTGTTTTGTTAGGCGCTTGGGTGGACTATCTCTCGCTGCTGACTTAAAATAAATCAAACTGGTGCTCAAGCTCAGGGTTACAGCCACGACAGCCAGCGACCACTTTCTCCGCCCAAGCTAAATAGTCATGCATTTGCTGTAATGGCCAATCGGCTGGCATGTCTCCGACATTGTTTATCTTGTCGGCGATCCTTATTTGCTTCGCGCGCGTAGAGAGAGCACGCGCGCCATCGATCTGGAGCTGCTTTCGCTCCTCTTTCGGTAAACTCTTGTCGTCCGTAACCTCCTGTACAAGAAGACGGACCTCTTGGCCAAAAAGGTCGTCAAGTTCCTGAGGCGTGGTCTGAGTATCCTCAATGCTGTCGTGGAGAATCTCGGCCTGCAATGTCGCTAAATCTGTGACTCGGCCAACGCGGGCCAAAAGCTCTGCCACCGCGATAAGGTGGTTTATGTATGGAGCGTCTGAACTCTTGCGCCGGTGCTTACAATGCTTACGGGCAGCGAACTGCAACGCACCTAAGAGCGCCGTCATTGCAGGTTTTTTTGTCTCTTGTGTGCTCATGGTGCCCCGGTGGCGAAGTACCTAACCTCGTTTATATTGATCCGCATAACATTCGCATCTCCTTTGCTTGTTTTACCAATAATAGGATGGCACATTGGACAAGTCAATAGGGTCAGCGGGGTAGAAGCTTGAGCGGATCCGTCCTGCGTACCGTTGCTCCACGCCTCTTTGTCAACCAGCCACGTGGGTTAGTTTGTATACGCGTCCCAGTTTTGAAGCCGCTTTTAGGTCGCCCCGTCTTAAAGCCTCTCGAACATCGTCGGGTCTATAAGCGTCCTCCAAAGAAAGATAGGGAGACCATCCTTCGTCGGCGTAGATCAATTCTACATCAACGTGCGCCACATAGTTCCCCTCATGCACGATCTTCGTATAGTGCCTGGTACTGATGTGGTGGAACGTCTCACTCATAACATCGCTACCCCAGATTCCCTACGATCGTGTGTTTTAGGTATTCCCAACATCCAAGTCTCCTTCGTTTACAGCAAAGATAATAGCATGGCACACCTGGCAAGTCAACCGTGGCGGCAGATTAGCCTGGGCTGTCCAAGGAACATCGTCCCCCCCTTCGGAGGATAAGATGTATGACTTCCATGTGCTATCAGAAGCTAAGCAAGATGTGTAAGGGCAGGGGCTATCCCCTGCCGCGGCAGGTCCCATAAGAAAAATCGGCCCTTGAAAGGGCAAGGCCCTTAAGAGACCATTACAGTCTTTTTAAGGGCCCCATGTGAAACCGCTTAGCTATTACGAGCAGATTGTAAGGATGAAAGGCAAAGCCGAC
>Ga0209427_10000216_pt1 | contig 57530 bp, 59 predicted proteins | sample DeeMarSWOR136_30_FD_187465 | JGI IMG/M metagenome (GOLD analysis project Ga0209427, IMG submission 187465) | Marine sediment microbial communities from White Oak River estuary, North Carolina - WOR-1-36_30 (SPAdes) (version 2) | ecosystem: Environmental > Aquatic > Marine > Intertidal zone >...
GGCCCCGACTATAAAATTGCCAAACCAATGCATCTTACCACCAGTATGATAGAGCGGTGGGATGCAAAGAAAATTATCCTGATGCGTTTGATTGTGATGGCGATTTTCAGCTATGCAGGCAGCCTCGAGGTTTCTATGGGTCAAAAGGATGGGTTTTGGGGTACCTGTGGTCCCAGAGGTAAAATAAAGGCCTGCTTCGTCTTCTATACCTATTTCAACATCAGGGTTTACCGGAGAGCTCCTTTCCAGGACATCCTCATATTGTTCCGCATAATCAGGCCTGATCTCATCCGGCCCTACAAAGATGTAATCCTTAATGGTGGTAAGATCCCCTTTTATCTCATTTATCCTTTCTATGAATTCCTCTCCAAAGATCATGGCGGAAGCTTCAGCGACTCCGGCACATAGCCTTATCTCCTGCGCAGAAAACCTAAAATTCAGCGGCGCTGCCCAGGCCCCGGTCCTCAAAATTCCGAAGTAGCCAGGCAGCCACTCAAGACAGTTCATCATGAGCTGAATAACCTTATCACCCTTTTTAACTCCCTTGGCTATCAGGGCATTTGCAAACCTGTTGGCCTGATCATCAAATTCCCTCCATGTTATTTCTGCTCTCCTGTTATTTGCCGGATCCCGTTCAATAAGGGCAACCTCATCACCATACATCCTGGCATTCCGTGCCAAGATATCACCTATACGCATACCCTATCCTCCTCAAAAGGATTTTTTTCTTTTTTTCTCGACGAAAATATTTTATGGTTACAGGTAATTTACGATTTTTAGCTGTGAAATAGCTATAACATAATTCTCTATGAAAAAGTCAAGGCTACGTTTATGGGAAAGCCACTGTCTGGCCGAAAAAATACCTTGCAGATGATTCCCCTAGCCTCGGCAACTCCGTACAAGATAACTTGCTAAAATAGAATAAACCTGCTAAAAATAACATAATTATCGCTAACCAGGTATGGGTAAGATCTTACCCTTACTATGTGCCCTTTTGACCAGGGCATTATTATTATAATAACCTAAAACAGGGGGGAGCTATTATGAAAAAGGTATTTATTTCAGCACTCATTGCAGGGTTTGTGTGTTTTGGTGCGGGCACCTTTGCATGGGCAAAACCAATAAAGGTAGGGGCAATAATAAACCTCACAGGGCCAGCCTCTATCTGGGGTCAGTTCCATGCCAAAGGCCATAAAGACTACTTCAGGTATGTAAATGAGGTGAAGGGAGGGATTGGAGGTAATAAAATAGATCTCACTGTTGTTGATCATGCATACAAAGTTCCTGAGGCGATTAAATATGTCAAAAAGTTTTGTACCCTGGACAAGATGGATATGATAGCCACATGGGATGCAGGATCGGGCATAATGTGCAAACCAATTATCCAGAAATACAAAACGCCGAACATAAATTATTCTACATTCCAGGCGATTCTCAAGCCTCCAGTCGATTATGCATATCTGCCCTTTGGTAGTTACATCATGGATTCCTATGCAGTCTTAGAATATATCAGGACCATCCATGAGGGAAAAGAGATTCCCAAGGTTGGACTCCTGACCTGGAATAACGCTTACGGAAAGTCGATTCATGCCCCGAGCAAGGAATATGCTGCTAAACATGGTATAAACATCGTAACCATTGTAGAATTCCCTTCAAAGACAGTTGATCTCAACACTGAGCTCCTCCAGCTTAAGAGAGCTGGAGCAGAATACGTCTTCATGCAGTGCCTTCCGTCTGCCATCATTCAGGCCCTTCAATCTGCAGATAGGGTTAACTATGATGTGCCTTTCTTTGGAACCTGGACAGCTACAGATCCGGGCTTCTATAAGAGGGCCTCGGGCCTGCTTAGGGATCGGATGTTTGTGGAATTTCCTGGATGCCTTCCTGTTGATGGTTCATCTGGAATGAAGGTTATGGAGACATTATGGAAGAGGTACAAGACGGTAGACAAATTTGATTTCTCTTACTGGGAAGGTGTTGTCATCGCCATGATTATGGAAAGGGCATTTCAGAGGGCCCATGAAAAATTCGGGGAGATAAATAGCGAGACTATTAATCAGGGCCTTGAGACATTCAGAGATGAGGATTTTGGGGGGCTTGTACCAGACGTTACGTTTACTAAGACCAATCATGAGGGCTCATTCAAGGGGAGGATCGTTAAAATTAACGAAGGCCAAACGTTTACACCAATTACCACCTACTTTTCACCTGGAAAAGAAAGGCTTAAACTTCTAAAAACGAGATAGATGAAAGCCTTTAGGGGTCAGCCAAGTATCTTCATCTCCAAGCAGCCTGAAGAAAAAAGGGCTGAGTTGGAGGTGAAGAACCTGTCTTTAAATTTTGGGGGTGTTGTAGCCCTCGATAGTGTCGATCTATCACTCCACACAGGGGAACTTTTAGCAGTAATCGGTCCAAACGGGGCTGGAAAGACAAGTTTGCTGAACTGCGTTACAGGATATTACAGGGCACAAAAGGGCAGAATCATCTTCAATGGACAGGATATTACCTCCATGTCAACCCACCACCTTACAGGACTGGGTATTGGAAGAACATTTCAGAATATTGAGCTCTTCCCGGGTATAAGCGTCCTTTCAAACATGCTCTTGGCCAGGCATGTCCACACCAATTATGGTGTAGGTTTGGCCTCTGTCTTTTCTGCGTCGGTAAAGAGAGAGGAAGTGCGTCATCGCCAGGTTCTAGAGGAACTTATTGATTTCCTTGAGATGCAAGCCATCAGAAAAAAACTGGTCGGATCCCTTCCATATGGTCTAAGGAAAAGGGTTGAGCTGGGGAGGGCCCTGGCCCTGGAACCAAGGCTCTTAGTCCTTGATGAGCCCTTTGCAGGAATGACCTTAGAGGAAAAGGAAGATATGGTACGATTTCTGGTGGAGTTAAATGAGGGATGGGGCCAGACTATGATCCTGGTAGAACACGATATGTCAGTTGTTATGAGTATATCCAAAAGAATTATGGTCCTTGATTTTGGAAAGAAGATAACAGAGGGTCCGCCACAGACCGTCCAAAATCATCCCCAGGTCGTCAAGGCCTATCTTGGAGATGCGGTAAAAATGTAAATGGAATTGAAAATTGACAATTGAAAATTGAACTGTTCCGCGGGGGAGAAAATTGTCAATCGTCAATTGTCAATTGAAAATTGAAAGGGTTTCGTTTGGAAAAGATAGAACGCTTAGATGAACAAACCCTATCCACCCTTACCCAGTACACACTGCCACAGATCTTAGAAAAACAGGCTCAGGAATTGGGTTCAGAAAGAACTGCTATCCGCGAAAAGAACTTCGGGATATGGCAGACCTATAATTGGAATGACTATCTCCAGTATACAAAAAAGGTTGCTTTAGGTTTGGCAGCCCTAGGACTGAAAAGGGGTGAAAATATTGGTATCATCACCAATAACCACCCTGAATGGCTCTTTACTGAACTTGGGGCCCAGGCCCTTGGGGCAGTCACGCTGAATCTATTCACCTCTGCAGTAGCCAAGGAGCTCGCCTTTGGCCTTAGTAGGGTTCAGGCAGCCTTTGTGATCGCCGAGGATCAGGAACAGGTGGATAAGCTATTGGAGGTCAGAGAAGAACTCCCCTTTGTCAGGAAGATTATATATATTGATCCAACCGGCATGAGAACCTACACCAATGATCCGTGGCTTGTGAGCTTTAAGGAGCTCTTAGAGCTTGGTGCGGATTTAGATAGAAAGTCACCAAGTCTATTTGCTGATGAGGTAGGCAAGGGAAAGCCCGATGAGACAGCCTTGATGATAATGACATCAGGGACTACCGGCCTTCCAAAACTCGCTATGATTACACATGAGAATTTCACCGAAATGGCCAGAAAATGGCTTGAGACTGCCCCAATCGGGATAGGGCATAACTGGATCTCGATTACTCCACCAGCTTGGATTGTAGACCAGATGTGGGGTATGGGAATAACGCTGTCGGGTGGAATGGTCATGAACTTTCCCGAAACCTTAGAGACAGTTGTGGAAGATTTTCGGGAGATTGGGCCAACCGTTATCGTTACTGCCTCCTGGTTCTGGGAAGATCTTGCCTCAAAGATCAGGGTGAAGATTAGTGATTCCAGTTTCATCAAACGCTTTCTATTTAAAATCTGCATGAAGATTGGAGGGGCGGTTGTTGATAGGGAGTCGAAGAAAAAGGAAATTCCCCTATATCTAAGATCTCTTTACTGGATGTCATCTCGTATTATGTTTAGACCTCTCATGGACAGGGTAGGCAGTCTGCAATTTAGGGCCGCCTATACAGGAGGACATCCTATAAGTCCTGATGTCATCCGATTCTTCAGGGCCAATGGAATAAATCTAAAGCAATGTTACGGACTTACTGAGGCAGGTGGCATATTTCAGGTTCAGCCGGATGATGAGGTTAAGTTAGAGACCGTAGGGATACCTCTGCCACGGACGCAGGTAAAAATTGGCGAGGATCAAGAGGTTCTTGTTTTCAGCAAATCAAACTTTGCCGGCTACTATCAGGACCCGGAGGAAACAGCCAAGTCCCTAGAAGAGGGCTGGCTCCATACAGGGGATGCCGGATATATAGATGATGACGGCCACCTTCTCATTATTGGGAGGAAGGAAGAGATAATGAGGACGAGGGATGGGGAGGCCTTTTCTCCTGACTTTATTGAGACACGACTAAAATTTAGCCCCTATATCAAAGAGGCGGTAATCTTTGGCGAAGGCCAACCCTATATCACTGCCTTCATAAATCTTGATTTCGGAAATGTTGGTAACTGGGCAGAGGAAAGAAAGATACCATATACCACCTATACGGACCTTTCCCAGCAACGTGAGGTTGAGGATCTTATTCGGGGAGAGATCAGGCAGGTAAATACCCAGTTGCCAGAACCGATGCAACTTGTTAATTTTATTCTTCTTTACAAATTACTCGATGCAGATGACGAGGAATTAACCCGGACTGGTAAGGTGAGAAGGAAATTTGTCTCTAAACAGTACAAAGACCTGATCGATGCCATGTATTCCGATAAAAAAGAATTAGATGTTAAAGGTCAGGTAAGGTATCGGAATGGACACGTTGGTAGTATTGAGACCACTGTCAAGATACTTGAAATTTAGATAAAACGAATCGCCTAATAACAAATAACGAATAACCAAACCGGGAGTCCTTTTTATGGAATTTTTCTTTCAACTACTGATAAATGGCCTTTCCATTGGTTTTACGTACGCCCTTGCCGCCCTGGGCTTTGTTATGATTTTTAAGTCCAGCAGTGTACTTAACTTTGCCCATGGTGAGCTAATGGCCGTAGGGGCCTTTCTATTCCTTGTGCTTTCAACCTGGGCAAAGCTACCTATCGTCTTGGCCTTTTTATTGACCCTTATTGGCTCATTCTGTCTTGGATTTATAATTGAGCGTTTTTTCTTGCGGCCCCTTATTGGGGAGGCGCTTATTGAGGTCATCATGCTGACCGTTGGACTTGCCATCATGTTTAAAGGATTGATGTTATTTATCTTTGGGGGAGATATATATAGCTACCCAAAATTTCTGCCAAAGGCACTTACCATGCATTGGGGAGCCGTTGAAGTTCCAGGGGTATATGTGGGTACCTTTGTTGTAGGGTTAATCTTTTTGGGGCTTTTTGGATTTTTCTTTAAGTATTCCTCTCAGGGAATCTACATGAGGTCCGTAGCTGATAACCAGCCTGCTGCAATGTCCTTAGGTGTTCACGTAAGGAGGGTTTTTGCCTTATCATGGGCCATCGCAGCCCTAGTTTGTGCTATGAGCGGAATTGTTCTTGGCATTATTTTTGGAATCAATGTACACGAGGTCAGTTCTATAGGCCTCAAGGTCTTTCCAGTGGTTATCCTGGGTGGACTTGATAGTATCGGCGGTGCAATACTTGGTGGTCTTATTATCGGCCTGCTTGAAACCTTTACCGGTGGATATATCTCTACTTCCCTTAGAGAAGTTATTCCTTATATTGTGCTTATCCTTATACTAATGATTAAACCTTATGGGCTCTTTGGTCTTGTAGAAATCGAAAGGGTATAGTAATTGAAAATTGACAATTGAAAGGCTTTGAGAGATGCGAAAGATGCAATTTCATCCCTGTGGAAATTTTAATGAGTCCTATAAAGAGGAGATTACTATATTTGAGACAGACTTTGGAAGGCTCTCCTTGCTGGTTGGGCTCTTTCTTCTCTTTGCCGTTGTTCCCTTCATCAGCAATGCATATATTCTCTATGTCATAAATACAATCGGGATCTATGCCATTGCTGCCATTGGGCTGAACCTCCTTATTGGATATACCGGCCAGATTAGTCTTGGTCACGGTGCCTTTTTCGGTGTAGGGGCCTACTCCGCTGCAATTCTGGCTACAAAAGCGAGTTGCCCTTTCTTGATCGCGGTCCCTTTTGCTGGACTGATCACAGCCCTTGTAGGCATGGTCTTTGGCCTTCCTTCGGCCAGGCTGAAGCATCTTTATCTGTGTATTGCCACCCTCGCAGGCCAGTTCATTCTTGAATATGTCTTTGTACAATGGGAAAGTTTAACTGGAGGAGCAGCAGGCATAAGCCTTCCTACAGCCAGTATTCTTGGGATTGATTTGGGTAGTGATAGAGTTTTTTTCTATGTGATATTTATATGTTTCGCGGTTATGAGCTGGATGGCCGTGAATCTCATCAGGACAAGGTATGGCAGGGCCTTTATTGCCATAAGGGATAATGACAGGGCTGCCGAGGGAATGGGAATTCCCATCTTTCTTTACAAGCTGCTGGCGTTTGCTATAAGCTCCTTTTACGCTGGGTTCGCGGGCGCCCTCTTTGCTTATTACATGATAAGTATTACGCCAGAGCCATTTAATCTGTGGCTATCCATAGAATACATTGCGATGATCATAATTGGGGGGCTGGGCAGCATTCCTGGCTCTGTTTTTGGCACTATTTTCATCATTGCATTGAGTGAAATATTGAGTCATGCTACAGAGTTTCTGATGAACATTAGCTCATCCATTGGTGGTGCCATCACAATAGCACCCCTCAGGGAATTCGTATATGGATTGGCCATTGTTTTGTTTATCATATTTGAACCAAGGGGTCTGGCAGAGGTTTGGAGAATTGTGCGCTCCAGTTTTAGGCTTTGGCCATTTTCATATTAGATCAAGGTAAAGGAAACCATGGAAAATAATCTATTGCTGCAAATCAACAATATCAGCGTTATTTATTCAGATGTAATCCAGATCCTTAAGGCTGTCTCCCTGGAGGTTAAAAAGGGTCAGATTGTTTCTTTACTCGGGAGCAATGGTGCAGGTAAGACTACTACCTTAAAGGCGATTTCAGGGCTACTTAAGCCAGAGAATGGCAAGGTTACTGAGGGCACCATTGACTATGAAGGCCATAATATCCAGAATTCAGCGCCAGAGATAGTCACCAGGCTGGGCATCATTCAGGTCATGGAAGGAAGACAACCATTCAAATACCTTACTGTTGAGGAAAACCTCAGGGTAGGAACCGCTACCAGGTGGGGCAAGCCTTACAAGAAAGACCTGGAATTGGTTTACCATTATTTCCCTCCCCTTGTTCCTCGAAAACATGCCCTTGCAGGATACTGTAGTGGAGGGGAGTTGCAGATGCTGGTAATGGGCAGGGCATTAATGGCGCAACCAAGGCTTTTGTTATTAGATGAACCTTCCCTGGGTCTGGCGCCCTTGTTGGTAAAAGAGATCTTTGAGATAGTCAAAAGGATTAATGAAGAGCAACGAACAACCCTGATTCTGGTGGAACAAAATGCCAATATGGCCCTGCAAATAGCCCACTTTGGATATGTAATGGAGAATGGAAAAATCGTCCTCGAAGGTGATGCAAAGGATCTGAGAGAAAATCCTGATGTCAGGGAATTCTATCTGGGAGTGGCGGCAACCGGCGCCATCAAAACCTACAAAGATGTAAAGTCCTACAAGCGCAGGAAACGGTGGCTTTAGAGATTTTCGATTTTCGATTGACAAGATCTACCAACCCTCGCGGCCTATCCTGTGTATTTCTCTCAATCATAAGTGCCTAAAGTTATAAGTGAAGTAAGGTTATGGATAGAATTATCTAGGACTTCTCTATTGGTTTCAAGCAGTTAATGATATTGATCAAGTACTTAACGTATCTTTCTGTTTAGACTCTCGGCACGTTACCTCACTCAAGCCCAACAAGCTTAATATACTCAACAGGCTGTCTAAGGCTGAAGGGATCGAAAAAGGGAATGGATTTTTTTCCTTGATAGTACTATAAAAAAAGGATAAATAAGACAAACGTTTTGGGATCGCCTCTGATCAATGAACAAGGTGATGTTACTCTTTAGGCGGCCTGAGGAAAACTCAAACAAAAGGAGGATTGTAGTATATGGCCGAAATTAGCATGAAGCTTTTACTGGAGGCAGGGGTTCATTTTGGGCATCAGACCAGAAAATGGAACCCTAAGATGAAACCCTATATCTTTGGGGCCAGAAATGGAATCTATATTATAGATCTGCAAAATACAGCCAAATTATTAAGAGACGCCCACAGCTTTATTGTGAGGACAGTTTCCGAGGGTGGGGCCGTGCTTTTCGTGGGCACAAAAAAACAGGCCCAGGATTCAATTGTGGAGGAGGCCGAGCGATGTGGTATGTTTCATGTCTGCAATAGGTGGCTGGGCGGCACACTCACCAATTTTCAAACCATAAGAAAAAGTATCAATCGACTTAAAGAGCTCGAAGACATGAAAAGAGATGGAAGTTTTAGCCGCTATACGAAAAAAGAGGCGATGAGGATGGAAAAAGAGTTGGAAAAGTTAGAAAGAAGCCTGGGCGGCATTAAAGATATGGACGAACTTCCCTCTGCCCTCTTTATTGTAGATACAAGGAAGGAAAAAATCGCAGTAAGCGAAGGGAAGAAATTGGGAATCCCTGTAGTTGCCATTGTAGATTCGAACGGGGACCCCGAAGATATTGATTACGTCATTCCGGGAAACGATGATGCCATAAGATCCATCAGGCTATTGACCTCTATTATTGCCGATGGGTGTATTGAGGGCCATAATCAGAGAGAGGAAAAACTTAGGGCTGAGGAAGAGCTTGAGATAAAGAAAGAAACCGAATTAGAAGAAATCGCCGAAGATCTCAAACCAGCCGAAGAGGAGGAAGAAGGACCTGAAGTTATAGTAATAAGTAAGAAACCTAAAGCTGCTAAATCCACTGATGTTGAAGGCCCAGAGGACATTCAAACTGAAGAGTAAAAAGGAGAAGACACATTGAAAATATCAACTCAATTGGTAAAAGAGCTAAGAGAAAAAACCGGTGTAGGCATAATGGATTGCAAGAATGCCCTCCAGGAGGGAGGTGGAGATATTGACAAGGCTGTTGCGATACTGAGGAAAAAGGGTATTGCAAAGGCCCAAAAAAGGGAAGGCAGGATTGCCTCCGAGGGCCAGATTCAGTCTTATGTGCATATGGGGGGAAAAATTGGTGTTCTTGTAGAGGTAAATTGTGAAACCGATTTCAGCGCCAAAACAGAAGATTTTACGAGTTTTACCAAAAATCTGGCCATGCACATAACCGCAGCAAACCCAATCGCTCTCTCCCCTGAGAAGCTACCTCCAGAGATAGTGGAAAGAGAGAAAGAGATATACAGGGATCAAGCTATTCGGTCAGGTAAGCCAGAAAAGGTTGTGGAGAAAATTGTTGAGGGAAAATTAAAGAAGTTCTTCTCCGAAGTCTGTCTCCTGGATCAGGCCTATGTAAAAGACACTGATATGAGTATACAAGACCTCCTTAACGAAGTGAAGGCTAAAACTGGTGAAAACATTGTCATAAAAAGGTTTGTCAGGTTTCAGTTAGGGGAAGTCGAGGCCAAATAAACAAAATAGGTGTTTGGAATTCAAAACTGCAACTGACTACGGACAACTGATAACTGACACAACCTATCTGTAGACAAAAAAACATGACAACCTATAGCAAAAAACCTGCATTTGATCGCATCCTGCTAAAGCTAAGTGGCGAATCCCTGATGGGAGATAAAAATAGTGGTATAAATCCCCTGACCCTCAAGGATATTGCCTCTGACATTCGTTCAACTCATAGGCTTGGAACACAGATAGCCATTGTAATAGGTGGCGGTAATATTTTCAGGGGACTCAAATCCTCTGAATATAGTATCGGGAGAGTAACGGCCGATTATATGGGGATGTTGGCTACTGTGATAAATGCACTTGCCTTGAATGAGGTCTTAAACACAGGTGGTTCAGCGGCAACTGTTATGACCGCCCTGGAAATAGACAGAGTGGTAGAACCATATGGCAGGGAAAGGGCACTCAACCATTTAGATAAGGGGAGAATTGTAATCTTTGCAGGAGGCACTGGAAACCCTTACTTCACGACAGATACTGCAGCTACCCTGAGGGCTGTGGAAATAGATGCTCAAGCTATCCTTAAGGCTACCCGGGTTGACGGTGTGTATGATCGGGATCCAGTCAAAGAGCCAGGGGCCAAGCTATTTGGCAGGATTAGTTACGAAGAGGTATTAAGAAACAAACTCGGGGTAATTGACCTGACCGCCATATCTATGGCTATGGAACAGCACATTCCTATTATTGTTTTTAATATAGGCAAAAGGGGGAATATAGAAAGGATTGTCTCTGGGCACAAAGTGGGAACCCTAATAGCAGGAGAAGGCGATGAAGGATGAGATCCTCTCAGAGATGCGGCAAAAAATGGAAAATACGGTTGCGTCCCTGGATCGAGAATTAAAAAAGATGAGAACTGGCAGGGCATCGACATCCATACTTGAGGGTATAAAAGTTGAATGTTATGGAACCCAGATGCGCTTGAATCAAATAGCCTCTCTTAGCAGCCCGGAAAGCAGGCTCTTGACTATCCAGCCCTGGGATCAGTCCATCATAGGAGACATTGAGAAAAGCATATTGAAATCCGGCCTTGGCCTCACGCCTATGAACGATGGAAAATTGATCAGGATCTCAATACCTCCGTTGACAGAAGAAAGGCGTAAGGAACTTGCCAAGATGGCAAAAAAAATGGCCGAGGAAAGCAAGATATTCATCAGAAACCACCGACGCGATAGCAATGAGATGTTAAAAGAGCTAAAAAATGAAGGTGAAATATCAGAAGACGAAATGTATAAGTACCAAGATAAAGTGCAAGAAACTACCGATGAATTCATTAGGGAAATAGATGAAATCAGAAAAGAAAAAGAGAATGAAATACTCGAATTTTGATAGTAACTATCTTTGACATAATTCAATTGCCCTCTCAAACTCTTAGCTAAGCCCCTCAAATGGAACAATTAAACCCAGATAGATTACCCCGGCATGTTGCCATTATAATGGATGGAAACGGACGCTGGGCAAAGAAAAGAGGCCTTAACAGGATCGCCGGTCATCAAAAGGGCATAAAATCTGTAAAAGATGTGGTCAGAACCAGTCGGGAATTGGGTATAGGATGGCTTACCCTCTATGCCTTTAGCGAGGAAAATTGGAAAAGGCCCAAATATGAGGTAAAGGCCTTGATGACTCTTCTCAACCGCTACCTTAAGGATGAACTAAAGGAGATGCAAGATAACGGAATTAGGCTGGCATGTATTGGGCAAACGGAAAAACTTCCGCCAGAGGTTCAAAGAACCCTTTGGCAAACAATAGAAAAAACTGCTCACAATAAAGATATGACTCTCATCCTTGCCTTGAGCTATGGAGGAAGACAGGAAATCGTCGGGGCAATAAAAAATATGCTTAAAGACATTGAAAAAGACACATTAAATGTGAAACAGATTACAGAGGAGCGTTTATCCAAGTATCTCTATACCTCTGGTATCCCGGACCCAGATTTACTTATAAGAACAAGCGGGGAATATAGGATAAGTAATTTTCTTCTGTGGCAGATAGCCTATACAGAGATCTTCATTACACCTACACTCTGGCCTGATTTCCATAAGGAGAGGTACCTGGAAGCCCTTCTCGATTACCAGAAACGGGAAAGACGTTTTGGCTCCACCGGAGAGCAGATAATTCACCCCGCGTAAGAAAAAAGATACAAAAATGACGAAACATATGAAGAGGGTAATAACAGCCCTTATTCTCATCCCTTTTCTGATTGGAATCATCTATTTTGCCCCTCCCTGGGTCTTTACCATTCTCGTCCTGTTTGTAGCGTTAGTAAGTTTGAATGAATTTTATGCAATGATGAGACCCAAGGCACCAGAAACGATTGTCTTGCTCAATTATCTGTTAACCGCTTTGCTTTTTTGCGCTCTCTTAGGCAAGGGTTTCTTCTCTATAGGGATATTTCCCCTTTTTGTTCTTTTCCCTTTGGCCTTCTTTGTATCCAGCTATTCGAAAAATCGCCCCAAAATGGGTGATATCGGAAGGACAATCATGGGGCCTTTTTATATCTGTCTACCCCTGGTCTTTGTTGCGATAATTGCAAGGCTTCCTCAGGGCCAGATATGGATATTTTTCATCCTGGCGGTTATCTTTGCTGGCGACACCTGTTCCTTCTATCTAGGAAGGTCTTTTGGAAGGCATAAACTAACCCGGATAAGTCCTGGAAAAACCTGGGAGGGCGCCTTGGGAGGCTTATTAGCAAACGTGGTCAGTGCCGGTATCTTCGGCTACTTATTCTTTCCTTCTTTATCTCTTATCTCTATTGTGGTAATAGGTATTGCAATAGGCATAAGCGGACAGGTTGGCGACTTAGCAGAATCTATGCTAAAAAGAATGTCAAATGTAAAGGATAGTGGCACAATCTTACCAGGGCACGGAGGTCTGCTAGATAGAATAGACAGTCTACTTTTTGCAATCCCTGTCCTATACCTTTATTTAAGCTATCAGAAGATGTAGCAAAATCAGCAAGGAGCTAGTTTTTGAAAAATATATGCCTTCTGGGCTCTACTGGTTATATAGGAACTAATTCGCTCAAGGTTATTAAGGAAAGCCCCGAGCGATACAGAATTGTAGCCCTTGGCGCTGGAAGAAACATAGATCTCCTTATAAATCAGATAAAGGAATTTAAACCACAGTTTGCGGCAGTTATTAATTCTGATCTTGCCAATGACCTAAAAACCAGGCTAAACACCAGGATAAACACAGAGATTTTATACGGAACGGAAGGCTATGTCGAGATAGCGACCCTTTCAGAGGTAAATATTGCTATCGCAGCAATGACCGGGTCCTCTGGTCTACTCACAACATTTTCAGCCATAGCTGCCGGCAAGGATGTTGCCCTGGCCAACAAAGAGACATTAGTGATAGCAGGATCTTTGCTGACAAAGGAATCAAAAAAGACGGATGCAAAAATATTCCCCATTGACAGTGAACACAGTGCAATTCAGCAATCTATCCAAGGACACAGGAGAGAAGATCTGAAAAAGATTATCCTTACAGGATCTGGTGGACCATTCAAGGACTTCTCTATAGAGAGATTATCCACGGTTACCCCCAAAGAGGCATTACGGCACCCAAAATGGAGGATGGGTCGAAAAATAAGCGTAGATTCAGCAACCTTGATGAATAAGGGCATGGAGGCAATCGAGGCAAAATGGCTTTTTAGCTTGGAAATGAATCAAATAGAGATCCTTCTGCATCCACAAAGCATTATCCATTCCATGGTCGAGTATATGGATGGCTCTATTATCGCACAGCTGGCTTCCCCGGACATGAGAATACCAATATCTTATGCCCTCTCCTATCCCAGGCATCTTAAGGGAGAGCTGCCATCATTAGACCTTTCAGAGGTAGGGACATTAAGTTTTGAAAAACCTGATACAAACAGATTCAGATGTCTGGACTTAGCCCTTGCTGCAAGTAAGATAGGGGAAAGCATGCCAGCTGTGTTAAGCGGAGCCAATGAGATAGCTGTGAACGCCTTTCTGGAAGGAAACATAGGTTTTTTGGAGATCCCTCAGATTATTGAAAAAACTATGGAGAAACACGAACTCTTTCCCATAAATAGCATTGATCAAGCTATTGAGGCAGATCAATGGGCTCAATTACAGGCACAAGAAATCCTGAAAAAGATGGTGGGCAGATAGCGCGGAGCGGAGCTAAGTTGAAATAATGGGCACCCTTTTGTACTATATAATTCCATTTATGATTGTCCTTGGTGTCTTGATCTTTTTCCATGAGTTCGGGCACTTTCTCTTGGCCAAATTATTCAGTGTCAAGGTCCTCAAATTTTCCCTTGGCTTTGGCCCAAAACTTATAGGAAAAAAAATAGGTGAAACCGAATATCTAATTTCAGCCTTTCCACTTGGCGGTTACGTGAAGATGTTTGGCGAAAATGATGATGAAGAAATAGCCCCAGAAGATGCCCATCGATCTTTTTCTAGCCAGCCTGTGCTCAACAGGATCGCCATTGCGGCAGCCGGCCCTATCTTTAATTTACTCTTGGCATTCCTTCTGTTCTCTGGCATTTACATAGTGGCAGGTTTCCCAATTATAACTCCCGAAGTTGGACAAGTGAGACCTGACTCCCCTGCTGATAGGGCTGGAATACTAAAGGGCGATATCATCGAATATATTGAAGGAAAAAAAATCAATAAATGGAATGATATAAAGAAGTTTGTAGAGAGAAGTCCTGACAAGGGACTCAACATGGTAATCAAAAGGGGGGACGAAAGGATCTCAACAATTGTTTTTCCGGAAGAGGAGATTGTTAAAAACATCTTTGGCGAAGAGATTAAATCAGCACTAATAGGAATAGTGACCTCTGGAAACATAAAGAACCTAAAACTAACTCCGTTCCAGGCAATTAGTGAAGGGGGAAAAAAGACCTGGGAGGTGATACGGTTAACCATCTTGGTAATTGTAAAGCTCTTTCAAGGCGTAGTTCCCCTTAAAACAGTTGGTGGGCCCATCATGATCGGACAGCTCGCAGCGGAAATAGCGAGAGAAAATCTGAGTTACCTTTTGCCCTTTATGGCTGTTATAAGTATCAATCTCGCAATCCTAAATCTACTTCCAGTACCAGTTCTGGATGGCGGTATGATCCTTTTCTTTTTGATAGAAATGGCAATAAGAAAACCCATAAGCATCAAAAAGAGGGAGATGGCCCAAAAAATAGGTTTTTTCCTTCTTATCCTATTAATGGTCGTCATCTTTTACAATGATCTGATAAGAATAATCACCAAATAAATTTAGGAACATGAATACCCTTTCCATAAATACCTCAACCAACCAGTACAGCCTGGCAGTAATGAAGGATGAAATTCTTTTAGGTGAATATATCCTTCCTTCCGGGCCACGTCGCTTTAGCAATCTGATGCCAGCCATAGATGACCTGCTCATTAAGGTCGGCCTCGGGCCTGAAAAATTGGACGGCCTAATCGTTGCCTTGGGACCAGGGAGCTTTACCGGTATCAGAATAGGCCTGGCTGTTGTGAAAGGGCTCTCTCAATGCCTTGCTATACCAATAATCGGCGTTCCCACCTTACTCGCTATGGCCAGCCAGCTCCCCTACTCAAAAGAAGATATTTGCCCCCTTGTGACCTCACGGAAGGGAGAGGTGTTTACTGGCCTATTCAGATGGAATGCTCATGACGAGTTAACGAGGCTTACGCAAGACACCTGTCTGAGAATGAGCGACCTTAGTTCCATAACAGGAAACAAGACAATCTATATAGGTAATGATCTTCCTAATCAGGGCCCAATCTTGAAACAACAACTAGGGGGAAAAGAGCTACTAGCGCCTGCAAATCTCTGGAGCCTCAGGGCCTCATCCGTAGGTATTCTGGGAGTAGAGAGACTTAGGAAAGGGGAATCAGACAGCTTAAGCGAGCTTGTTCCCATCTATCTTAGAGAAGCCGATACACGCGTACCAAAGAAAGTGAGCTAAAGTTAAAAGTGAGATATGAGAATATGGAGGCACCCTTGAAGTGTCATATTGACAAATTAGTAAATTTATATTAAACGCTAAGACTAAGATCTACAGGGAAGCACTTAATTCTACAGGGACTGTCTAGTTGGAGCAAAAGAGGATACATAATAGGCTACCAGTTGCCCGGGAAGGAATTCCTTTCATAATTACTGGAATAGGACTTACATCTATCCTTTTAATTCTTGGCTGGGTATTCTTAGCTATTCCCCTGGCAGTGTTAACCTTGCTCACTATCTGTTTCTTTCGAGACCCGAAGAGAACCCATGTAACCTCGGAAAAGGCGGTCCTTACCCCTGCGGACGGAAAGATACTATCAATAGAAAAACTAGATAACGGAGACAATTACTTTCAAGATAGGGCGATAAAGATAAGTATCTTTATGTCTATCTTTAATGCCCATATCAATAGGATCCCCATGAGGGGCAGAATTACCCACCTATCCTACCACCCGGGAAAATTTTTTTCAGCCAATAGGGATAAGGCCTCTCTCTACAATGAGCGTAACATTGTAACCTTAGAAACAGATTGTGAGAAAAAGATTGTCTTTGTTCAGATCGCCGGTCTCATTGCCAGAAGGATTGCCTGCTGGGTTAGCAAAGGAGATCATGTAGAAACTGGCCAGAGATTTGGCCTCATCAGGTTTGGCTCACGCCTTGAAATGTATCTTCCACCTGATAGCAAACTCATGGTTAAAAAAGGGGAAAAGGTGAAGGCTGGCCTCACAGTTATAGGATATTTTAGTGAGAGTGAAAACAAGAAATAGATCAAAAGGCAGGAATAAGAGAGGGATATACATCCTTCCTAATCTATTTACCTCCTGCAGCCTATTTGGTGGATTTTATGCCATTATTGCTGCTATCCAAGGCAGATACGATGCCGCAGCAATTGCCATTCTTATCTCTTCTATATTCGATGGATTAGATGGAAAAATTGCCCGCTTTACCAATACAACCAGTCAATTCGGTGCCGAGTATGATTCTCTATCAGACCTGGTTGCTTTTGGTGTTGCTCCTGGATTACTTGCCTTTGAGTGGTCCCTGCAGCCATTTGGAAGATTCGGTTGGCTTGCCGTCTTTTTGTACATTATCTGTGGTGCCTTGAGGCTTGCCAGGTTCAATATTCAGAAAAACGATCTCGAATCCCGGCAGTTTAAGGGATTACCTATCCCTGGAGCAGCTATCTTTATTGCCACCCTCGTGCTCTTTATGAATTCTCTGGGGGGCCTCAGTGAAAACAAACATGCGATTATTATAAGCACCATTTATCTGCTATCATTTCTTATGGTGAGCACAATCGATTATCTTAGTTTTAAAGAGCTTAAACTTTTCAAGAAAAAACCCTTCAATGTCCTGGTAGCCACTGTTCTCCTCTTTATTGTTGTGGCCTATAAACCAGCCCTGATGTTGTTCCTTTTCTCTGCCATATATGTTATTTCAGGTCCTGCAATAACACTGTATCACCTCACTCGTAGATATGGAAAGACAACCAACCTTATAATCAATTCCTCTCCCAAGAAAAGAGAAAAGAGTTTAGAAGACGAACTATGAAGATATATGCAATCTCAGCCGATTGTTGCCCGTGGTCAGTTGTTGGTTTATTTCAAGGAGATGAAACTTATTTTGGCTCACTTTAGGCCTGCCCGTCCCGATCTGCGGGACGAGGCAGGCGGGCACGTATAGCTTTAGAATATCATGAGAATAACTGGCGGTATGATAAAGGGCCGCCGGCTGGCAAAGATCAAAGGATTTAATATCCGGCCTACCTCAGATATGGTCAGGAGTTCTATCTTCAACATCCTGGGTCAGACACTGACTGGCCTTAAGGTACTGGATCTATTTGCTGGCACAGGTAGTTTGGGGATAGAATCACTAAGCAGGGGGGCCAAAAAGGCTGTGTTCATAGATAGATCAAGCAGGGCAGTTGCTGTAATCAAAAGGAATCTTGCTATATCCGGCTACGAGGCCCTTTCAACGATCGCAAGAGAGGAGTTGCCAAACGGTTTGGCCCATATTCAGGATCTGGGGTGTGGTCAATTCGATCTGGTCTTTATTGATCCTCCCTATGGAAAGGGATATATCAAGCCTACCATCTATGAACTAGTGGACAGGAATCTATTGGCAAAGGATAGCAGGGTAGTTGTAGAAGCATCCACAGAAACCAACAATTCATTCCCCTCTAAGGTTCATAACCTTCAGCTTAAACTATCCAGGGCTTATGGATCAACATTGATAGGTTTTTACGCTAATTATGAGGAACAATAAAATGACGAAAATGGCCATTTATCCCGGCTCTTTTGATCCCATAACCAACGGCCATCTCAGTATTTTAAGAAGGGCACTTACCATTTTTGATTCTGTCACCGTTGCCGTTGCCACCAATCCAAGGAAAAAGACCCTTTTTACTTTTGAGGAGAGGCTAGAGATGATCCGGGAATCAATTAAAAATGATGAAAAGGTTTTTGTCGACTCCTTTAGTGGTCTGCTTGTTGATTATGTGGTGAGCAAAAACACCAATGTAATTCTGAGAGGGATGAGGGCCCTCTCAGATTTTGAATATGAATTTCAGATGTCATTAATGAACAGGAAGTTAAACAGAAATATTCAAACCATCTTCCTGATGACTGACTACAAATGGTTCTATACCAGTTCCACCATAATAAAAGAGGCGGCCAGCTTTGGGGGAGATTGTAAGGGTCTTGTCCCTGAGATCGTCTGCCAGAAACTAATGGAAAAGTTTGGTTACCAAGAATAAATAAGAATACTAAGGAGGAACGATACATGGCCTTAACGAAAGAAAAGATTATAGATAGTATTTACAACCAGGTGGGCCTGAGCAAAAACCGATCGAGAAGGGTTGCAGAAAGTCTATTAGAAATCATCAAGCAAACCCTTGAGAAAGGAGAAAATTTACTCATAAGCGGCTTTGGAAAATTCGTGGTCAAAGATAAGGCAGCGAGAAGGGGAAGAAATCCTCAAACCAAAGAAGACCTAAGGCTAAGGGCGAGGAAAGTTGTCGCCTTCAGGACATCCGGTGTTCTCCGGAGAAAGATCAATCATAAGGTCTAAAGTGCTATGACAAAGCTTTCTGAAAACCCAAGATATTTCAATTTCTCAACTATACCGTTTGCCTCAATTATATCCTTAGAGAGAGAAACCCTAACCCGATAAAAGATTTTTCCCTTATATGGTTTATGTGGTACATAAGCTGTCATAGTAACATGATCAAAGATAGCCCTGAGACGCTTTGCCAGACACCTGGCATTTTCTTTATTTTCAAAGGCGCCAACCTGTACAGTAAATTTTCCCCTCCTAAAATCCTTTGCCTCCACCAGTGGCCTATAGTTGTTACCCAATTTGATACTGCCAACCTCCTTTGATAAGACAACCAAACGCACCCTTGTTACTCCAGGATTAATCAGTGCTATCTCCCTTGCAGAACCACGAGACAGGTCAATAATCCTGCCCTTAACAAAAGGGCCCCTGTCGTTAATCCTCACTATAACCTCTCTTAAGTTCGACAGGTTTTCCACCCTCACATATGTTCCAAAGGGTAATGTTTTATGTGCAGCAGTCTTATCATACATGTTGAAAATCTCACCACTGGCCGTTGTCTTTCCATGGAATCCCTCCCCATACCAAGAAGCCATACCTTTCTGAACAAACCCTTCCCCACTGGGAAGAGGGTAATATGATACCCCGTTTATCGAATATGGTTTGGTTGGTTGACCCTCCACAGATTCTGGCAGTACTATAGGCGGTTTTTTATAGGTATGAACCTCTACCCTTTTCTCGCTAATAGCACAACCAAAACTACTTACAATAATAAGGAGAGAAAGAATAAATCTCTCTATGGGCAACCTTTCCAGCATTATTATTCAACCGCTCAGGGCAATGGATAAGGCAGTTGTCAGCCTTATCACATCTTGACTTGACTGTCTTAGCCTACTGGCTAATAGCTCTGCCATTCTTCTCAAGATCTTAACCCCCATCTGGGGTTTTCGCTCTATTAAATCAAGGAAATCTCCCCTTTTTATCTCTAAAAGGATGCAATCTGTGGTACTCACTGCTGAGGCCGATCTACTTCCCCGGTCGATCATGGCCATTTCTCCAAAAACGACATCGTCTTCGGCTTTAAACCTCGTTAAAACTTTCTCTCTTTCGGCGAAATTACCCTCTCCCATCTTCATAGTAAGTGTCTTTGAAACCTCGACATTCCCATCAATAACTATATACATGCTGTCGCCCTCGCGACCTTCCTGCATTATAATTTCACCCTTAGAAAACCTCTTCTCCTTGGTTATCTTTAAGATATCTGCCACCTCTTGTTCATCAAGGTTGTTGAAAATGGATGTTTTTTTGATAATCTCCACTGGATTCATTTGGGCCCTACAAATTTATCAATAAAGGAAATCTCTCAAAGGTTCTGCTTAGTGCATCGATTCGCAAATATGCCAACGTATTTTTGTCACAATATTTGCAGTAGGTGCTCACTCGGCTCAGCCGAAGTCTGAGTAAATTCGTTACCGAATTTATGAACCGAAGGACTTAGCAATTACCAGTGCTCGGTCATTTGCTGCAACCAGCAAATCATCAGGGGGATTAATGATAACCTCTATCTTCTCTGTTCTACCAAAAAAATCTTTGCCCGATTCTTCAAACTTCCTCTTTATAAATGCATCAACAGCTGTTAGGTTATCAGAGAGAATATCCTCCAAGTGGATACCTTTCCTTTCCCTCAGAAGAGCAATCAACAGGCCTTGCCATCTTTCCTTAAAATATTGACTAAGCTCGCTACATGGTCTTTCAACATATTTGGATGGGATTTCAACACCCCATAATTTGTTTTCATCCTCATTGTTAATTAATGCCTTTATCATGCTAAGAAAACCTGGTGCAAGCGATGCGCCCGCAAGCAATGACCCGTGTGACTCTCCCATGATAACTATCTCATCAACATTAGCCCGCAGTAGATATTCCTTATTTTCTTGATTTATCAGCTCGGCACATATCCTGACCTTAGGGGCCATTGATTTTATGGCCATAGTCCCAAAAATGGTTCTCTCATCGGCCTTGTCAAGTGAATGTCCATTAGAGATGTCTGCAAGAATTACGGCCGCCTTAGCCCTCACAATATTAGCCCTTGCCAAAACATCCTCCTTAACAAAATTCCCCCTCACAAAATGAATGCCTCTCTCATTGTATTTGTACTGAATAGAGTCCACCTCATCTTTGTCAAGCTCATTGACTAGTACAATGGGAGAACTCCTATTCTGATCGTGAATCAATATCCCTTCTATAACCTTTTCACCATTTTGATTCCAGCCACAGATAACGATGTGATCTTTATTTTTTAGCGATTCCAAACCCTCCCCCTCTTTAATCTTCCTCTCAACGAATATGGAAGCGATCGTCGCCGTAAACAGAGACACCAGCACTACCCCACTCAACATAAGGATCAGGCCTACGATCCTTCCAGAGGTCGAATGGGGAACAACATCACCATAGCCAACTGTAGTGATAGTTACAAGGGCCCACCATAAGGTGTCCAATATACCTGACGTCCCTTTACCCCTAAAATAGCCATCAAGGATATACAAACCAATAGCGCCAAAGAAAATAATGGCAGTGGTGACACCCAGGATGGTAAAAACATTCCTTTTTTTTAGGGATCTATATGCCTTCCTGATTTGATTATTAACGTTATTCATGGCCAGTGTCCGTTGACAGTTGTGCGTTGTCCGTCGAGAGAAAGCGGAAATTGAACGAATCTGTACAACTTGTTATCTCTTACTGGTTTCGTCATTTTTCCTTTCTGACACGCAACTCGTCACAAGCCACTAAGCGTTTAGAAATAAAAATACGACGAACGACTTGCCACACACAACGGACATTAACAATCAACAATTCTTCCATTCAGGGCTTCTCTTCTCCAAAAATGCCTTCAATCCTTCCTGCGCATCGGCTGTCCTCATCAACTCACTGAGATATATATCTTCGATAATCTTTAGCGAGGGCTCCAGGTCATCTATCAGGCCCGCCTTGATCGTCTTTTTGGTCACTCTTAGAACCTCGGCACTAAGAGATAGATAGGGTTTTACGAACTCTTGAGTTTCCTTGGATAAATCACCTTCTGCAACTACCCTGTTCACGAGGCCCATGCTCATCGCCTCCTGCGCAGAGACAATCCGTCCTGACAGAATCAAATCCATAGCAACCTTTCTTCCAATAATCCTCGGCATTATCTGGGCAGCGATCGGCGGCAGCACTCCAACCTGGATCTCCGGCTGGCCAAATTTGGCGGTATCATCCGCAATTACCAGGTCACAGAAGATCGCCAGCTCACACCCACCACCTAGGCAGGATCCATACACAGACGATACCGTAACAGCACCTACCTTGTCCATCAGTCGAAACATACCATGGAAGCTTTCGATCATCTTTGGTGCCAGATCACCAATATGTTCTGCCACATCCACACCAGCTGAAAAACACTTCCCATTTGCCTCAAACAAGACTACCTTGAGTCCCCTGTTGTCTATCCAATCCTTCAGTATATCATTTATTTCGTTCATCATTTCAATGTTGAGAATATTCACAGGAGGCCTATTCATGGTAATCGTACCGAGTCCTCCTTCAATTTGGACATTAATATGTTTCATCCTTTTCTCCTTTCCACAATAAATATCGAGAAAGATACCTATCCTTATACTTAAGATTGCAGGTTAGATCAACTGTATATTTAAATGCCTCTATAAATCGATTTAACTTTCTATTCTCAAAGCAAAAATCCAGAAGTCACCTTCTGGATTTTTTCTTTTATTATTCCCGATGTTTACTCTTTTGACTTATTCTTTAGGCTTTGCAAGGACAGCCTCAAACATCTCCTCATCATAGGGGTGACCCATGGCAACCATCTGCCTCAGCTTTATAATATCTACATCAGTAGAGCCGGTTATCCCTTTAGTATTGAAGGCACTCATTCCCATATCAAATTCACCGTATGCCAGACCATTTGCCGCCCACCACATAATGGATTCTGCTTTGGTTCTCTCCCAGGCAACCTTCTTTGTTGCCCTTATCATCTGAAAGGACATTGCAACCTGCTGAGGGAAAAGATTAGCATAGGTCCAAGCCATATCCATACAGGTCTTATCCAAGAGCGACCTGTCACGAGGTAGTTCCTTGAGGGCTGCCTTAGCCTCTTTGCCTTCTTCGCCTGTTTTGAACTCACCATAAACAATCTCTCCATCCTCGACCCATTTATCTGTTACTACCGCAGGATTTCTAATAAACTCGCCATCCTTTTTTAAAACTGGCACTACTTTGTGGAGATAGTTCTTTCTCAACATCTTGTAAGCACTCCACTGTTCACATGAGATCGCATTCCACATGGCATCCTGCATGGTCATCTCAATAGGTTTAAACTGGCATGCACCCCCCATGGCAGTGGAGCCATGTAGAGGGCCTACCTGACCGAATGTAGCACAATCAGAGGCAACGGTGAGGTCACAGACACCACCAATTTCCTCTCCACCCCCGATGCTCATACCATTGCAACATCGGATAAAGGGCTTGGGTGAAGTCCATACTGCGTCAAAGGCCCGCCAGTAAACAGACATGTATTCCTGGCAATCCAGCGGCCTCATAACATAATATTCACTATATTCTGGCACATTTCCTCCAGTGCAGAACGCCCTTGTTCCTGCCCCGGTTAAAACCACACACACGACACTGGGGTCATGGGAGGCCTTATCAAAGGCAGCCGCTGCGGCATGCAGCATTTCAAGCGTATAAGAGTTATACTGTTTCTCATTGTCCAAAGTGATCCAGGCAACATAAAGATCAGGAACCTCTTTGCCATCAGGATCCAATAATGGTTTCCTCTCAAATGTAGTCCTGGGTGGCTCTGATTTGTGTAAATATTTTTCACTATACATCTGATGATCAAACTTTTGATCTTTTGGTGCCCTGGGTATCCAATCTAATGCCATAATCTATTTCCCCCTTTCCTTTTTTTATTAAATATTTATTATACTGTCGGCCTAAAAATCAGGTGTTAACACTATTCTTTTGTCCGGCGGAACCTTATGAGCTTCCTGAAAGGTCTCCATAATCGTGCTCATTGGCCGAGTCTGAACAAAAGGTTCTATTTCAACCTTTTTGGAAAGGACCATTTCCAAGATTTGTGGGTAATACTCCGGCAAACATGCCCAACTCCCTATCATTTCGGCATCAAAGGCCATAAGCCTGCTAATGGAATATTCTACTTTTTGCAAGCCGAAGCCAATGATAATTAATTTTCCAGTAAAACCGAGTAAATTTAAGGCAATTTCTTGGCCAGGCTTCGTGCCTGAGACTTCAAAAATCTTCCAACCATAATTGGGAAGCTGATGTTGTTTTCGGATTTCCCTTAATTCTTCAGATATATCCTTGGGTCCCTTTCCAGATGAATTAATCACAAAATCAGCCCCATAAGAAAGCATCTTTTTAAGGCGTTCCTCAACGATATCAATGGCAATGACAGTGCTGGCCCCCAAAGCTTTAGCCTCTTGGACCATGTATTGGCCAACCCCTCCAATACCTATCACGACCACGTTATCACCGTTTTCAAGCGCAGCCCTCTTGGCCGCCTGGTAGGGAGTGGTGGTGGCATCGGCGACCACAGCCAAGTGAGAGAGTGGTATGTTTCCTCGGTTTTTGATCTCACATAAGTCAATGCTCGGTACAGGAATATGACTGGAAAATCCTCCATAAATTCCCATACTGTTACCTGGCATCTTCTGATTGAGGCAGCGGTTTCCTCGGCCAGTCTTACAGAGGTAACACTGTCGACAGGGCATAACGGCGGGAATTAACACCTCTTTCCCCATCCAATTTTCGTCACCTGCCACTACCGTCCCTGAGATTTCATGGCCAAGTGTCAATGGAGGTTTTGATACGGTGGGGACACCATCATAAAAATACCCCAGATCAGTGTGGCAAACTCCGCATCCTGCTATTTCCACCAAAACATCACCAGGCTTGAGTTCAGGCACAGGTATAGCAGTCCTTTCTAATTCGCCCTGGATTACTTCTCCTGTTTCTTTGTCCCTCGATGTTGGTTGAACCATCTGCCATGTCTGGATCTTATCTGGCATTGCTGCCATCTTAATCCTCCCTTTATTTGTGGGTTTCTTGAGTTTTTTGAGGCTATTCTCGCTAATGGTTACTCATTACTGTTCTAACTTTAGGCACTTACAACTTTAGGCACTTCTTCCTGTTAGATCATCCCGTAACCACCATCAACGCACAGAATCTGACCGGTAATGTAGTTGCTTTCATCGGAGGCCAGGAAAACAAAGGCGGGCGACACATCATCTGATGTACCAAAGCGTTTCAGAAGAATTCTATTCATATAGATGTCTTTGAACTTTTCATCGGTCGTTATTTTCTCTGACATGCCCATGGCCAGAATACCTATAGATATCACATTGGCACAGACATTAAATAGTGCAAGCTCTCGGGCAATGGATTTTGTCATGCTGATGATGCCCCCTTTTGCTGCACTGTAATTGATCTGGCCAACCGTACCGACCAGTCCAGCCACAGATGTCACATTTATGATCTTACCACTGTTTTGCTCCTTCATCTGGCGCCCGGCCGCCCGGGAGCAAAGAAATGCCCCTTTCAAATGAATATCTACCACCTGATCCCATTGCTCCTCTGTCATTTTGAGCATCATGGCAGGACGGGTAAAACCCGCATTATTCACCAAAATATCCAGTCGACCGAATTCGTTGATTGCAGCCTGGACCAGGGTGTCAGCTTCCGCCATTTTTGCCACGTCGGCCCTGACAGCTATTGCCTGACCGCCTATTTGAGCAATGGCTTCAACCACCTCGTTGGCCGCCTTTTCATTTGAGGTGTAGTTGACGACAACCTTCGCCCCTTCCTCTGCGAATCTGTGTGCAACAGCCCTTCCAACACCCCTACTACTCCCCGTTATCAAGGCTACCTTTTCTTTGAGCCTCACATCTTCCTCCCTCGTTTGTCCATGGTTCTTTTGTAGCTACATTATAACTACAATATAGTTATCAGGGTTGTCAATGAATTTATCAATTAAAGGCGGTAGGTTCAGTGGGGTACTTTACTCAAAAATAATAAAACCATACTCATTTACAAAGTCCCATCCCTTCTCTTTCCTTTATCATTTCTCTGGCGATAACCATCCTCTGAATCTCATTGGTGCCCTCAAAAATCTGTGTAAGTTTCGCATCTCGAAAAAGCCTCTCCGCAGGATAGTCCTTTGTATAGCCGTAGCCTCCAAAGATTTGAACGGCATCTGTGGTGATCTTCATAGCAATATCACTGCAAAAACATTTGGACATAGATGCCAATTTTATATTCGATTCATTTCTATCGTGCACTTTTGCGGCCTCTATCATGAGTCCCCTGCCCGCCTCTATCTGCATAGCTGCGTCAGCCAGTAAAAAACCTATGGCCTGGTGCTTTATCAAGGGCTTTCCGAATGTCTCTCTCTGGCACGCATAATTGAGAGAGATATCGAGGGCTGCCTCTGCGATCCCCAGGGCGAGTGCAGCAATACTTGGCCTGGACATATCAAAGTCCTTCATGGCAATAAGAAACCCCTCCCCTTCTTGCCCAAGCCTATTGTCTTCGGGAACCCTGACATTCTCTAGAATAACGTCTGTGGTATTACTCCCCCTGAATCCAAGCTTATCCTCTGTTTTTCCAATAGACACGCCCTCCTGATCCCTCTCGACCACAAAAAACGTCAATCCCTTTTCAGCTGTCTTAGCTAAGACAGTATAGAGAGTTGCCACCCCTCCATTTGTTGAAAAGCACTTATGCCCGTTTAGGATATACTCCCCACTATCCATTTGTGCTTTTGCCCTGATACCTGCCACATCAGAACCTGCATACGGTTCTGTCACCAGGTAAGCTATCAGCTCTTCACCCTTTGAAAGGCGAGGGAAAAAGCGATCTCTCTGGCTCTGGTTCCCCGCTACTATTATTGGAAAGCTTCCAACTGCCTGAATAATAAGTACCAACGCTGAAGAGGCACAGGCCTTGGCTATTTCCTCGACACACAGGCAAAACATAAGGGTTTGGTCCTCTTCAAGCCCACCATAAGATGGAGGAAGAAATATCTGAAGAAGGCCCATCTCGCCAAGAAGGCGAGCTATATCCCATCGAAAGACACCCTCCCTATCAATCTCAGCTGCTATGGGGGCTATCCGCTCCTTTGCCATCTTCCTTACATTCCCCACTATAATCCTTTGCGCTTCGTTAAGTTCAATCATGGTTTTTTAATAATGCCTGTAAATACCTTCCTCAGCACCTTGAAGAGCGTCAGCTTTGATCTCCCAAGAGAGATGCCAATTTAGCGCCTCAGATTATCTCTGATATATTTGACAATATCATCGGTGTAGGTGCCTGGACCAAAGATCTCGGCAATCCCTATCTCTTTCAGAGAAGGTATATCCTCATCTGGAATGATACCTCCTCCAATAACCAGAACATCACTTATTCCCCTTGCCTGTAACAGTTCCATTATCCTGGGAAAGAGGAAGTCATGGGCACCAGAGAGTATACTTAATGCAATAACATCTACGTCCTCCTGGACGGCTGCTTCCACAATCTGTTCCGGGCTCTGCCTTAAACCGGTGTAGATTACCTCCATTCCCGCATCCATCAAGGCATTGGCAATAACCTTTATACCCCTATCATGGCCATCCAGACCAGGCTTAGTAGCCAGAACTCTGATCTTTCTTTTGTTATCCATCTTACATCAACCTCCAATAGTTGACAAAGTGCCCAAAGTCAAAACCTAAGAATCGTACCAACACTATGGACAACTTTAGTTCACTTTAGGCATTTTAACTCACTTAAGTCACTTACCAAAAGATCACCTGACACTATCCAATTGTGCTTACCGGCTGATATTCTCCAAAAACATCCCTTAACGCATCGCAGATCTCTCCCAAGGTGGCATACGCCTTCACAGCATCCAAAATGACCGGCATCAGGTTATCATTCCCCTCCGCAGCCTTTCTTAACTCACTCACTATATCATTCACCGTTCCATCGTCTCGCTCTGATCTCAGCCTTTTCAGTCTTTCAATCTGAGAAAGTCTCACCGCAGGATCCACCCTTAAAAGATCCTTTGGGGGCTCCTCTTCTACCTGGAACCTGTTTACACCAACTACCACCCTCTCGTCTTTCTCAATCTCCCTCTGATAGCGATAGGCGCTGTCCTGGATCTCCCTTTGTATAAAGCCCTTCTCAATAGCAGATGCTGCCCCGCCAAACTCATCAATCTTATCGATATATGCCAGGGCCCTCTCGAAAATCTCCTTTGTCAACTCTTCGATGTAATATGAGCCACCTAATGGGTCAACAGTGTCAGTGACGCCAGATTCATGGCCAATAAGCTGCTGGGTTCTCAGGGCAGTCTGAACCGCCTCCTCACTCGGTAAACAGAAGGCCTCATCCATGGAATTTGTGTGTAGTGATTGTGTGCCACCCAAAACCGCAGAAAGTGCCTGAAAGGCAACCCTCACTATATTGTTCTTCGGTTGCTGTGCTGTGAGGGTGCAGCCAGCTGTCTGGGTATGAAACCTCATCATCATTGACCTCGGATCCTTGGCCTTGAATCTATCCCGCATAATCGTTGCCCATAGCCTCCTCGCAGCCCTAAACTTGGCAATCTCTTCAAAAAAATCAAGATGGGCGTTAAAAAAGAAGGAGAGCCGTGGAGCAAACTCATCCACATCCAATCCGGCATCAATAGCCGCCTCCACATAGGCAATCCCATCGGCCAAAGTAAAGGCCACCTCCTGGACCGCTGTTGAACCTGCCTCCCTAATATGGTAGCCACTAATGCTGATTGTATTCCATTGTGGAACCTCTCGTGAACAGAACGAAAAGATATCTGTGATAATCCTCATAGATGGTTTGGGAGGGAAGATATAAGTCCCACGGGCAGAATACTCCTTGAGTATATCATTCTGAATGGTTCCCCTTAACTCCTTTGAGGAGACACCTTGTTTTTCGGCCACGACCATATACATAGCTAAAAGGACAGCTGCCGGGGCATTTATGGTCATTGACGTACTCACCTTATCAAGGGGGATCTGGTCAAAGAGTATTTCCATATCCTCTAATGAATCAATGGCGACGCCAACCTTCCCCACCTCCCCTTGAGCCAGTGGGTGATCTGAATCATATCCTATCTGGGTAGGAAGATCAAAGGCCACTGACAGGCCTGTTTGGCCCTGTTCTAAGAGGAACCGATATCGCCGATTTGTGTCCTCGGCAGTGGCAAAACCGGCATATTGCCGCATAGTCCACAATCTTCCCCTGTACATAGTGGGCTGAACACCTCTTGTGAAGGGATACTCCCCGGGCAAACCGAGCTCTTTCATATAGTCAAAATCAGCCGCATCTAAGGGCGTGCACACTCTCTTTACAGGGATACCCGAGGTATTAACAAAATCGGCCTTTCTTTCAGGTCTCTTTGCCAGCATAGGTTCCAGTTTGTCTGACCATTTCCCATATCCCTCTTTTATTTCTTCAATCTTTTTCCCATCAAACATATTTTCTTAACCCCCTTTCATCATCCTGCAAGTGCAATAAATACCCCTGCAGCAACAACTGTACCGATAACGCCTGCCACATTGGGGCCCATGGCATGCATCAGTAAAAAGTTCTTAGGATCAGCCTTTGAACCCATCACTTGGCTTACCCTGGCGGCCATAGGAACCGCAGATACACCAGCGGAGCCGATCAGGGGATTGATCTTTCTCCTGGTAAAGATGTTCATAAACTTTGCCAAAAGTATACCAGCCGCTGTAGAAAAGGCAAAGGCCATAAGGCCCATCACAAAAACAAGGATAACCTCCGGTTTTAAAAACCGCTCTGCAGACATGGTAGCACCAACACTAATACCCAGAAATATGGTGACGATATTCATGAGTTCATTGGCCGCTGCATCTGAAAGTCTCTTCACCACGCCGCACTCCTTAAAGAGATTTCCCAGCATAAACATGGCCATAAGTGGCGCAGAGGCTGGCACAATAAGACAGATAACCAAGACTGTCACCAAGGGAAAGAGGATCCTCTCCCTCTTTGAAACTGGCCGTAACTGCCTCATTTTAATCCTTCTTTCTTTCTCGGTGGTAAGGAGCCTCATTATAGGGGGCTGGATGATTGGAACAAGGGACATATACGAGTAAGCTGCTACAGCCGTTGCCCCTAATAGGTGAGGGGCGAGGTGGACCGTTGTATAAATGGTTGTTGGCCCATCAGCACCGCCAATGATACCTATTGAACATGCCTCTGGTATGTCAAAACCAAGGATTAGGGCCCCAAAAAAGGCCACATAAACACCGAATTGGGCCCCTGCACCCAATATGAGGGTTTTAGGATTGGCGATCATAGGTCCGAAATCTGTCAAGGCACCCAGACCTAAAAAGATAAGGGGTGGGATTATCTCCCATTCTAGCCCATAATGGTAAAATCTCCACAGTAGTCCTTCCCCCTCCTCCATGAGAAATGTCAGGGGTAAATTTACCATCAAGATACCAAAACCGATAGGGACCAAAAGGAGAGGCTCGTAGCTTTTAGTTATGGCCAAGTAGATAAAGAAAAAGCCGATAACCCACATAATAAGGTTACCTACCGTCAGGTGCATAAGACCTGTTGTCAAGACCATATCAAGCATAATAGCGTCTTTCTACTCACCCTTCTTTTCTATTCTATTTATGATCTTTCCAAACGCATATATTGCCCCTATCAATATCGCGAGGGAGCCGAAGACAGCGCTTAGGCCAAAAGTAAATATCTTTAGTGCAAGATCCCAATCGATCATATAGATTTTTTTCCTAAGATATTAATTATTATGCATCTTGTGCATTGTGAATCAGGGCTCGGGCAATTAGGTATTAATAAATTCTTTGAAGCGTATTTAAGATAAAATTGCCCTGCCGATGAGCGGGCAGGGCCCTTAATTCATACTATAGAAAAGTATGTGTCTATTCAATCACCACTAACACATCATCGGCTCCAACCGGATCTCCTTTCTTACATTTTATTTCTTTCACCTTTCCTGATGCTGGAGCAACTATGGGCATCTCCATCTTCATAGCCTCAAGAATAAGAAGTTCATCATCTTCATTAACTGTATCACCAACCTCAACCTTTACATCGATTATCTTTCCCGCCATGGGAGCTGTTACTTCACTCACTTTTACTACCTCCTTCTATGTTAGATAAACGAGCCTCTCAAGGCAAAGCCCTACCTCACTATCACCTCGTTTTTTCGGACTGGTCTTGTATAATTTTATTTTGATACTTTGTCAAGGAGAAAGTAGGGAAAGACCTAACTCAGCAAGCTGATCCCTATCTACCTTGGAAGGTGCATCGGTTACCGCACAGGTTGCCCGCTGGGTCTTCGGAAAGGCAATTACATCCCTTAAAGATTCTGCCCCAACCATAATAGCCACAAGTCTGTCAAAACCAAGGGCAATACCTGCGTGGGGAGGTGCGCCGTATCTTAATGCCTCAAGAAAAAAACCAAACTTCTCTTTCACCTCTTCTCTTCCCAACCCCAATATACCAAAAATCTGATTTTGTACGCCAATGGTATGTATCCTCACACTACCCCCTCCTATCTCCGCCCCGTTAAGCACCAAATCATATGATCGTGCCCTTACTGCCCCTGGTCTTTCCGCAAGGAGCGGTACATCTTCTTCAAGGGGGGCTGTAAATGGATGGTGAACCGCCACATATCTCTTTTCATCCCTGTCGTAGTCCAGCAAAGGAAATCTTGTTACCCACACAAATGAATAGTCTCCATCTTTAGCCAAATCAAGTCTCTTGCTCATCTCAACCCTCAATAGACCTAATGCCTCATTAGCTGGTTGGGCCATATCAGACACGAATATAATAAGATCTCCTTCTGTGGCTCCGGCTCTCTCTTCAACGGCACTTCTCATATCCGGAGCTAAAAACTTGGCCAATGGCGATTGCCAGCCATCAGGCCCCAGTTTGGCCCAGAACAACCCCCTGGCACCAGAATCGATTACCATAGAGTTTAGTTCATCCAGTTCCTTCCGAGAAAGAGAAGCTCCTCCCTTTGCATTTATTGCCTTGACAACCCCTCCCTCCTCTATAACCTTTTTAAAGACCTTAAAGGGTGAAGATCCAAGGAGATCAGACACATCCATCAATTCCATGCCGAATCTCATATCCGGTCTGTCTGAGCCATACAGATCCATTGCCTTCTCATATTCAATTCTTGGAAATGGCCTGGAAACAGGGTAATCCAGGATTTTGGAGAATAGCCCTACCATCATCCCCTCAACAACATCCATAACCTCGCCCTCATCTGCAAAGGACAATTCAAGGTCAACCTGTGTAAACTCCGGTTGTCTATCAGCCCTTAGATCTTCATCCCGGAAACATCTCACAATCTGAAAATAGCGATTAAGGCCAGCCACCATTAAGAGCTGCTTGAACAACTGCGGGGATTGGGGTAAGGCATAAAAGGAGCCTTTAGTGATCCGACTTGGCACAAGATAATCCCGTGCCCCTTCAGGGGTGCTTTTTGTCAACACAGGGGTCTCCACCTCCAAGAATCCCTCACTGTTCAGAAAGTTTCTTATACTTAAGGCTATCCTGTGCCTCATAACAAGGTTATGCAAAAGAGCGGGCCTTCTAAGCTCCAAATACCTGTATTTCAAGCGCAAATTCTCTGATGCATCAATTTTTCCATCAACCTGGAACGGGGGAATCTTTGTCTCGTTCAATATCTTCAATCCCCTTATCTTCACCTCAATATCCCCAGTGGGCATCTCGGGGTTTTCCTGGCCAGCGAGGCGCGCCGTGACTTCTCCCTTCACCGCTATAACCCACTCGCTCCTTAATACGCCTGCCTTCTCATGACTGACCTCATCGAATTCCGCATCAAAGACAATCTGGGTCAAACCAAACCTATCCCTGAGATCAATAAATATCAGCTTCCCCAGATCCCTCCGCCTGTTTACCCATCCCATAAGGACGACCTCGCGACCAATATCATCTCTCCCTAAACTGCCGCAATCATTCGTCCTCTTCCAATCTCCAATGGTATCTATGTCCAACTTTTCTCCTTCAATCTTAGCAGTTCGTCAACCACGGTATCTAAGGGAAGTTCTGTTTGCTCCTTGGTAACCATATCCCTTAAGATGCCCTTGCCTTTACTCAGTTCATCTTCCCCCACAATCAATACCTTCCTGGCTTTCAGTCGGTCTGCACACCTCATCTGAGCCTTGAGGCCTAACGATCTGTATTCCATCTCGCAACTAAGGCCACCTTTTCTTAGCTCCTGTAACCAGATAAATGCCCTGTCTTCCGCCTCTTTGCCCAGAGGTGCCAGAAAGATATCCGATCCTCCTTCTCTCTGGGCAGTATGCTGCCCGGAAAGCTCAACAACCCTTTCCGTACCTATGGCAAATCCTATTGCAGGGTTGTCTGGCCCGCCAAACTCCTTGATCAACCTATCATACCTTCCACCACCCACTATCGCATTCTGTGCCCCTAACTCTTGAGTCTGCACCTCAAAGGTAGTCCTTGTATAATAATCAAGGCCCCGCATTAAATGGGGGTTCACCACAAAATCTATATCCAACCCCTTAAGATATGCCCCAAGGGAATCAAAGTGATGGGTGCAGTCATTGCACAGAAAATCAAGCATGGATGGAGCGTCTTTTACCACCTGACTACATCTCTCCACCTTGCAATCAAAAACCCTTAAAGGATTTGTCTCCATCCTCCTCTGGCAGTCAGGGCAAAGTTGTGCAAAATCTCTCTTCAGGTAACTGGCAAGTTTAGCCCGGTATGGTCCTCTGCATCGCGGACAACCCAGAGAGTTGACATTCAGACTGAGATCATGGAGCCCGATTGAGGAAAAAAACCACATGAGCATAAATATCAGCTCACTATCCGATCTAGGGCCTGGGTCGCCAATAATCTCGGCATTTATCTGGTGAAATTGCCTGCTTCTCCCTTTCTGCGGCCTCTCATACCTGAACATTGGCCCTATGGTATAGAGCTTTTGTACCGGATAGCCCTCATAGAGCTTGTGCTCTATATAGGCCCGTAGTACTGAGGCCGTAGCCTCCGGTCTCATAGCCACGTGGGTGCCCTTCCTGTCCTGGAAGGTATACATCTCCTTGGAAACGATATCAGTGTCCTGGCCTATCCCCCGCGCAAAGAGCTCTGCTTTCTCTATTACCGGAACCCTGATTTCCTTAAATCCAAACAATCCAAATATCCGCTTCGCCTCTGATTCAATCCTATTCCAGGTTCCTACCTGATATGGAAGTATATCCTTGAAACCTCTTACCGCCTTATATTGCAAAGGTGCCTCCTTTCCGGTAACGTTCGTTGCCAGTTGTCCATCCCATTCTTGACATTTTTCCTTACTATCAGAGGCATTTCCTTGAGTCAATAATTTTAGATTAAGGCCCTATCCCTCCCTTGCAATTGCCAGCAACGTATGGCCATTCTCGTAGGAGGCCTGAGGTGCTCACCAGGTAAACTCAAAATCTAAGAAGGCTTTGCCGATCATTGCCCAGGCGCCACACTGCACAAGGGTTTTTCACGGGGATTTCTTTCCCAAACGGGCAACCACCTTTCTTTCCAGGTCTTCGATGATAGTTCTTAAAGCCATACTTTCCGCTATGGGCCCCGAATTATTCCAACCCTTCAGGAGGGCAGCCTCCTTCTTCTCTCTAAACTGTTTCAGGCTGCTAACCATGGATTCCCACGCGAACAATTTCTGGATTATGTGTCGTTCAGGTGCACTTAGATCTCTATCTGTATCAAAGGATTTTCCATTCCAGGTGGTTATGATCATAATTCCAAATTCTTTTCTAAAAAATGCGCCATATTAGGGATCCGAGCACTGCAACGTGAGGTGCGTCCCAGCCTCTACCAGCTTCTCATCAATGACTATAGTTGTACCCCTCATGTTTCACGCCGTCAAAAGAATTTATGCACATTCTATCATTAATATCGTGTATATCAAGTTATCACCCCCACCCTGCCATCCCCATTCCCTGTCCGCATTTGGATATTTTCGCGCCAGTGCATAAGGAAGGTATACACGCCAATATAAGCCTCCTCCGTTCAGATGCTGTAATGCTTGCGCCGCAATATTTCCTTTGCAAGATCCAGCAATCTCTTTGGTCTCTGCGGATCATTGCCCTTGATATGCCCCTTTGATTGCCCATAATAATAGCTCCGAATTTTATCTTTGGTAATTCCACTAATATCCTAAATACCGTTATTAGAGAAAAATTTAATAAAGAACTTTTTCTGTAATAACAGCTCATATCGGAAAATGCAGAGATTTTTCTGCTGAATTAAATTGTGCATACTGGGATTTAAGCCAATCCTTCGAAATCAACGTTGGAAATGGCTCAAAATCATCCCTTTATCTTGTTAACTTCCATAGTTAATCTTAACTTATGTTAATGCTTGCATTTTGTGTTAACTTATGTTAACTCACAGGTACTGGGTTAACATCATCATCACAGGAAAGAGCTATGCCGAGAAAAGAGTACATCACTATTCCTGAACTTGCCAAGTTTCTTGGGGTCAGCCGTATCGCAATCTACAATCGTGTCAAGAAAGGACAGATCCCTGCTACAAGGATAGGTAGGACCTATATCATTAAGGATCAGACTATCAGAGACATCCTTGGCAAAGAGGTGACGACAAAGGGAAAGAAACGGATAGACGCCGCTGTTCGAAAGACGGTGCGAGAATACGGAGAAGTCCTGAAGCGGTTGGGTAGAGAATAGTGAAGATCATCACGATAGCGGATGTCGAATACCTTGCTTTCCGACTCGCGAAAGAGCATCTTTCTTTCGATGAGCCCATACCGGATTTCTCTACCCGGTTCCCAAATGCGCTTGAAAGCTGTGTTCTGACCCCGTTTCAGAGATTCTCGGGTAAAGCGTTGTACCCAACACTGATCGCTAAAGCTAGTATTCTCTTCTACCTCATGATCAAGAACCATCCTTTTCAAAACGGTAACAAAAGAATTGCTATAACTACCTTGCTCACGTTCTTGCTTGGTAACGACAAATGGCTGAAGGCTGACGCTCAAGAATTGTACAATTTCACGGTTTGGGTGGCTCAGAGTCCATCGGAGTTCAAAGAACAGGTCGTCGCGGCTACACATAAGTTCATTCGAAATCATCTAGCCGATGCGGACTAGGCTGCCCAACTTTCGCTGCAGCGGACGGCTAATTGCCGCCGCTGAGCTCAGCGTTATATGAGGAAGGAGAATATGCCTTTTAGAGGATTCAATAGTAATAGAAGCAGCACCCGAAATGGTGTGGGATTTTTTAAAGCCGGGCCGCGAAATCGCGGTTTGAGGATACATAATAATCTAAACATATACGGAGGACAAAATGAAGTATCACATTCTAAGTAAGGTTCATGTATTCGTGCTCACGTTGGCTGTGGTATCTGTGACGATAGCACATGCTGAGAATCACCATTCGCTCACGCCGCTGCTTGTCGATCTACCAGGGTGGGAAGCAGAAAAACCGGAAGTCATGAGCATGGACATGGGCGCTATGAAGATGACGAATGCCACTCGCAGTTACACTAAGGATAACAAGGAGATAACTGCTGTGGTGATGCTTGGTAATAATGCCATGACGCAGGGCCAGATGCAGGAAATGAAGGCAGAATCGATGGACGTCAAGGCGAGCATCTCGAAAATTGATGGCTTCCAGGTACATACTAGCTATGACAAGAATGAGAACTCAGGCTCAGTGGTCGTATTTCTAGCTCAGAGCCAGACGCAAGGAGCCCTATTCATCGTTTCTTACGAAGGCCTTTCAGAGAAGGAGGCATTGAGTCTCGCAAAGAAATTCAACTGGAAGAAAATGAGGGCAGCTGTTGAGAAGCTTTTCTAACCATGGGATGCGGGAGCCGCTGTAACCCGCATGGCTGATCCCTGGTGTTGGAATGACCCGTCCATTAAATATGCTTCTGTTATGGAGGCGTTCACAGGTTCAGGGTTACCCCGAACCTCTGAACCCTGAACCCCTGAACGGTTACCTTGTTATTTTGCGTACCGTTTTGTACGGACAGTTGCGGTAATGCCGTGCGCCAGCATTCGTTCCACTTCACATTGTCGCGCAGTGACTTCGCCCACCTTGATGCTGGCTTCCGGCGTCATCTTTTGAAATGTCACCGTCTTTAAAAACTTGCCTACCCACACACCTCCGGAGTACCTTGCCGACCGACTTGTCGGCAGAATGTGATTGGTACCGATGGCCTTGTCTCCATAGGCAACGGTCGTCTCTTCACCGATAAACAGAGAGCCGTAATTTTTCAGCCGATCAAAATAGTAACCCGTGTCTTCAACGTGCAACTCCAGGTGTTCAGGCGCATAATCATCGCTGAGGTTGATGGCTTCATCCCTGTCGTCGGCTACATAGATCTTTCCGTTGTTCCCCCACGAGATTTCCGCGATATCTTTAGTTGGTAACACGGCGAGTTGTTGGTTGAGTTGGTCAAGCGTCTCGCGGGCAAATGATTCGCTCAGACAGACCACCAGTTGACCGCTGTCAGGGTCGTGTTCGGCCTGGCCGAGGATGTCACAGGCGACCAGGGAGGGATCGGCGCTGTCATCTGCAATAACCGCGATTTCCGTTGGTCCGGGAAGAAGGTCGATACCGCATTGCCCGAATAACTGTCTTTTGGCTTCTACAACGAACTTATTGCCGGCGCCGCAGAGCAGGTCTACGGGTGGAACTTCACCCATGCCGTAAGCCATGAGCGCGAACGCGGGTACCCCGCCGATAATGAAAATACGGTCTGCCCCGGCCTTATGCATGGCATTGATTGTGGCCGGATAATAGCCTTCCCCCTTTACAGGAGGCGTGCAGCCTACAACGGTTGCAACACCGGCCACCTTGGCTGGGATAATGCTCATCTGGGCAGACCCGAACATGGGGTAACGACCGCCAGGCACATAGCTCCCAACACAGTTGACAGGAATATGCTTGTGTCCCAGTATGATTCCTGGACTGATTTCTACCTCCAGAGGCTTCATGGTCGCACGTTGAGCCTCCGCAAACACGCGGACATTTCTCTGACAATAATCAGTATCCTCAATAAGCTGTTCATCACATTTACTAATTGCTTCATCGATCTGGTGCTCGCTGAGCTCGAAACTGGAAGGATTCCAATCATCAAACTTCTGGCTGTACCTGCGTACAGCATCCATTCCGTTTCTTTTAAGATCCCGTAGCATTTCTTGGACATACTGTGATGTTTCCGCATCTTCTTCAAAAAGTCGATGGCCGCCTTCCTTAATGACTTTCATAGTCCCCCTCCTTTGATTTAAAGATTCTGGGCATTCTCTCACCTGGAAAAGAACGCAACTGCCCTTTGATTGAACTCCTCGGTTGATTCAATGAAGAAACAATGACGGCATCCGGGAAAAAGGTACAGCTCTGCCCCAGGCATGAGGTCTTTGAGTATCCGGGAATTCTCAGATGGCACCAAAGGGTCATCCTCACCTGCCATGATCAAGACGGGAACGGAGATAAGATGGAGCCTGTTGACCGTGTCGTGCTTTAAACAGGCTGCGAACTGTCTCTCAAAGAACTCGGGGGGCTGGGGGTAGCGGAAGGAAATCTCCATAAATTCCTCTACCTTTTCCGGGTGTTCCTGGATAAATTCATCGGAGAAATAGATGTCCATATTCTTCCTGAGAATTTCTTCAGGTGTAAGTCCTTCAACGGCCTCAAACTCCTTCATCCTCTCCGGACTCATGCGAACCGCACGCTCACCTCCGCAGCTGGTGCAACCCAAAATCAAGCTCCTGACCTTGTCAGGGTAATTAATTGCCAGTTCCTGCGCAATATATCCTCCCATGGAGATACCCAGCACGTGGGCTCTCTTGATGCCCAGGGCTTCCAACAATGCTGCGGTGTCGTCAGCAAAGAGACGAATGGAATAATCCATCCTTGGTTTGTCTGAACGGCCGGCCCCCCGATTGTCAAATGCAATAACTTTGAAATGCTCTGACAAAACAGGTATCTGACAATACCACCATTCCGCATTTCTCCGAAGACCCATAATCAGTATCAGAGGGTCTCCTTTCCCATGAATTTCGTAGTATACTTTGATTCCATTAACGGCTACTTGAGGCATAGTATCGCTCCTGGTTGATCTGTTTGATATTCAACATATACGATTTTTTGCCAATTTTTCAAGTTGATTATTAATACCTTTTGGCAAAACGTGACTGGGGCCAGGCATGACTCATTGATTATTGACATCTGCTCGAGTGCCTGGTAGTGAAAGACTGTGCCTAGAAAACCATGGACATAACGTGGTTCTGAAAAGAACTTGCCGAAAAGCATCTCTTTGACCTAAACAAAGAATCAACCTGACCGAGTATTCCGCTGCGCTCCACACCGGCAGATTAGCCTTGCCCTTAGGCGTGCGGGAATGCGTGCGTCAGCCCCAATTGCCCTAATCAATGACAAAAGGGGGTTTGAATGATAGAAAAGAAGATCGAAGTGGAGATTAAGGATCTCCTCAGTGGTGAGGGTATCCCCATTATGGGGATTGCAGCGATGTGTCAACTCCCCTCGGTACCGGGAAATTTCTCTCCCCAAACTATTCTAGCGGGGGCAAAGTCGATCATTTGTTATGGAGTGCCGATCCCCAAGGGAATTATCTACGCAGATGACAATGATCTAGCCCTATACTGGCGCTGTTGCAACATGCTATACAGGTCCCTTGACATGGCGTCAAATAGGGTTTGTGTAGTTTTGGAGGAAAAAGGTCATTTGGCCAGCCCAATCTATAGCTGCTACCCGTGGAAGATAGTGGATCGAGAGTTTTGGGGGCTTCTGCCTTTGGTTTACTGGGCTGAACAGGCTGGCCTGGGTAAACTCAGCAAATGTGGCTTACTTGCGCATCCCAGTTATGGGACAAGGATTCTGTTAGGGGGCGTGGTTACCACAATAGATTTAGCGCCAACTGAAAAGCTGAGTGGCGAACTTTGTCCTTTAGGCTGTTTCGACTGCATAGATGTCTGTCCCATTAATGCCATAGAGAAAACAGGCAAGGTTAATCATAATTTATGCATACGTCACGCGAATTCCAATCCACTTCTGGCGCACCTACTGAGAGACCAGGCCATAAAAGAGAATTTTTCATTTGAAACAATGGTGAATACCGTGGGTGTTGACGACCACGGCAGTTATTCGTGCTTCAAATGTTTAAAGGTATGTCCATTGAATAACAGAGGGGAGAAAGGGGAGATACGATGAGGCAGGTGATCCCCATCGTTGGTGGCGTAGGGCAACCTGCACCATAGAACGAAAAACCACTTCAAAAGGTAAGAAAGTGAGCGGTGGCGGTAAACCCTCTGGTTTGTTTGGCAGATTGATTGGAAGGTTAATGAATTGGTATCGTTCAAAGGTGTTGGCAAAAGGGTATATTACCTGGAGAAGTGGGGAGAGATTCGCCGAAACCTAAAGGCTACTCAACTCCTCGCTGTAAGCAAAGTCAGCAGCTACACCCCCGGTATGGATAAAAAGCACAGTATCTTTTTTGGTAAAGTGGCCCTTCTTAACGAGGTCTATGAGGCCAGACATTGCCTTTCCAGTATATACCGGATCAAGGTAAATTGCCTCGGTTTGTGCAACCACTCTGATGGCCTCTATACATTCCCTTGTTGGTATGCCGTAGCCTTGACCTACATAACCATCGTAAACCGTTACTTCGCCCGCGCTTATGGCTACATCCAGACCGAGTAACTTGGCGGTCTCATTCACATGGGTAAGAACCACGTCTATGGCCTCGGTGCTCTTATACATGACGCTAATGCCAACCACATTAATGGGGACTTTGAGTCCTTTGAACCCAAGAACCAACCCTGCCTGGGTACCTCCCCCACCATTGGCCAAAACCACATAGTCAGCGTCTATTTTTTTATCCTTTAGCTGCTGGCTAATCTCTTCAGCAGCGCTGACCCAGCCAGAGGTTCCCAGAGGAATCTCAGCTCCAGCCGGGATTACCAGGGGATTGCGCCCCTTGCTGCGCAGTTCATCAGCCAGATCGTTCATCTTCTTGGGCATAGTAGTAAACATTTCACTCGGATCGGTAACTTCAAGGATGTTAACCTTTGAATTGAGGATATTGTGGAGCAGGAGATTGCCCTGTGTCTCTACATGAACCCCCTTGACCAGCACCAAATAGGGATCCATCCCCAACTTGCGTGCTGCAGCTGCCATTTGCAGGGCAAAATTAGACTGCGAACTCCCGCTCGTTATAAGGGTATCAACCCCTCTTTGTTGAGCATCTGCAAGCACATACTCCAGCTTGCGGCATTTGTTGCCTCCCAGTGCGAGCCCTGTCAGATCATCGCGTTTAACGAATATCCGAGGTCCCCCAAGAGCGGCTGAAAGGCCTGGTAACTCATGGAGAGGGGTTGGCCAGTGCCCTAAGGCAACCCGCGGCAACTGCACTATAGACATAATCCACCTCCTCACTCGGCGAACCCGGTATAGCGGCCCTCGCCCATTAATGTTCTCCTTGTCTGTGGTCAATGCTATCCGGGCACTAAATCGCAGAAATAAAAGGACTCCCTTAAAACCACTTCGCCAATAGATACTTTTATTTCTTGTGTAAAGATCGGCCCAGCAATAGCAAAGGAATGGAATTCACCGTTTTCTCCGCTGGGATCAACATGTGGTGGAAGACTGGAGACAAAGTCATCATTAATGAGTCTTCCAACAAAAGATGAATCGAGAACTTTTGAGTCAACACACGTGACCATAGCCTTGAACCCTAAATCTATGAAATCTCTTATCAGCGCTCCGGTGTCCCTTTTCCAAAGTGGAAAAATTGCCTCCATCCCTATCTGTGCCAGTTTTTGCTCACGATATCTCCTTACATCCCCCAGAGAAATATCACCAAAGCCAACGGAATTGACACTTTCATTCTGATATCCCAAAAGCACCTCCCTCATCCTTGACTCATATTCTTTATCTGTCGAGTCTTTTGGGATATAGACCTTTTGGAGAGGTACACCTAAAGACTCCGCCTGCTGTTCAAGTAAGGTCCTTCGAACACCATGCATACTTACCCTGTCGTAGCCATCTGTAAGAGTGGTCAAAAGGGCGACGATTTCATAGGCCTTTGTTTCTTGGATATAATAGTGTGCCAAAGAGCAATCTTTTCCGCCACTCCATGACAAAAGGATCTTTTCCTTCATTTCAGCACCAAATCCTTACCAACCCAATAATGCCTAATGATCAAGCTCAGCCGCCCCACTCTCGCGGAGTTGGTTGTAGCGTTAGAAGTAAATCCTGTTTGTGAGCACCTTTCCTGCCTTTGAAAACTCTAATCCCTCGAGTTTAAGCAGGGCCTGCTTCATGTCTTGTCCACCTTGAAATCCACCTAGTTCACCCGTGGACATGATAGTTCGATGACAGGGAATGATTATTGGGAAAGGATTGCGCGAAAGGGCTCTACCAACTGCCCTTGCACCAGCCGAAGCTCCCAAACTCCTTGCAATCCTTCCATAAGTACTCACCCAACCCCTGGGAATCTCGTATTCAGCCAAAAGGACCCTTTTTTGAAATTCAGAACACCTTTCAAGGGCTATGATATCTAGTTCAAAATCAACGGCCTCACCCTGAAGAAAGCCTTGAATTCGTTCACCAAGTTCTGTAATAGCAGTGCACGATAGGGGGCTGGCGTCAGCGAAGGTAATCCGGACAATCTTCTCCACCGAAGTTCCCTCAGTCGGGAGGAATAATCGCTGAACCTCTGGCCCTCTTTCGGTTTCCTGCCAAACAATACTGAGCGTGCCAAAGGCTGATTCCAGTACTGCATAAGAGACAGATTCCATGACTGTAGCCTCTGCGCAGCAATTCCGAATTGTGCCTAGCTCCCTATTTCACGAAACAGGGCTGCTTTGAAGATTGATCGTCTACCCCCTATTCAACGATATCATCCTTACTAAAGGCCTTGATCTCTTGGGCAGAATACCCCAGTTCTTTAAGGATCTCTCTGGTTTCGGATCCCCTTGGCTTCCCGGGCCTTTGAGCTCTGCCAGGTGTTCGCGACAGCCTCGGGGCCGGGGACGGCTGCAGGGCACCATCAAGGTCAACAAGAAGCTCCCTCTCCACGTTATGGGGATGCTGATCTACCTCATTAAGTTCCAATACAGGCGCTACACAGGCATCCTTCCCTTCAAAGATGGATGTCCATTCATCCCGTGTTCTGGTCTTGAATGTTTCAGCGAACCTGGCGGTCATCTCCGGCCATCTTTTCCGCTCATTTTGATGTGGGAGGGATGATGGGTCCAGGTTAAGACCCTTTAGGAATTCCTGATAAAACCTGCCCTCTATGGCACCCACCGCCATAAATTTGCCATCGGCGGTTTCATAGGTCTGATAATAGGGTGCCCCGCTGTCCAGCATATTGGTTCCAATATCAAGGGTCATGAGATGGTTGGCCAGAAGGCCATAGAATAGGGTAGAGAGGTTGGCCGCTCCATCTACCATAGCTGCATCCACTACTTGCCCCTTGCCCGACCTGTTTCTCTCAATCAAAGCTAAAAAAATACCCATAGCACACAGCATGCCGCCACCTGCAAAATCTCCCAGGAGATTACACGGGGGAAGAGGCCTCTCCCCCTTTCTTCTAAACAAGGAAAGGGCCCCTGAAAGGCCAATGTAATTGATATCGTGCCCCGCCATGCTTGCATAGGATCCTTTTTGTCCCCAGCCTGTGAGCCGCGCGTAGATCAGCTTGGGGTTTAGATCTAAGGCCTCATCTGGACCAAGTCCCAGGTTTTCCATTACGCCTGGCCGGTACGGCTCCAGCAGGACATCAGAGGCCTGAATCATTCTCTGGAGAATAGAAATACCTTCCCCTGTCTTCAGGTCGACCCTCATGGACCTTTTGCCCCTGTCAAAGGGGTTCTTGGCCATGATGTTTGGGATCTCTGGCCTTGCTTTTAACAGCCGATCCACGATAACAATATCGGCCCCAAAATCCGCGAGTATCATGCCGCAGTATGGCGACGGGGCAAGACCAGCCATCTCGATTACCTTAATTCCATCCAGTGGTCTCATCTTCTCTCCCCTCTTTTATTTCCTGATTATCGTCCCCTCGCCTGGCCTCGATTGGCCTGCAAAGGAGTCTCTATTTGCTCACCTCGCACAGAGTCCAGGTATCCTGGTTGCGGCTTGATTATATATAGAATAACACCTACCCTGTCAAGCCAATGACCTCACCTGCCTCTACTCTTTATTGGCTCCGATCCTGTCAAAAATGTAGACCCGGGCCTGAATCTTCTATATAAAGAAAAAGCCATTAACGTTCAAAAAGTGAGGCAAATTTTTCATTACTACATCTTAAATAGCCCATAGCTGGGCGTGGGGAAGGGAGTATGTCAAATGGAAGAAGTAAAGATGCGTCGTATAATGCAAATCTTTGAGCAAAAAAAGGTAGAGAGCATCCCAAAAAAAATATCACAAGAGTTTGAGAAAATCAAATTGAGCGAAAAGCTCCAACCGGGTATGCGAATAGGCATAACAGTGGGAAGCAGAGGGATCAATAACATACAGGTAATCATAAAGAGTATCGTCGAGGAAGTTAAGAAAAGAGGGGGTGTTCCTTTTATTCTTACCGCAATGGGTTCTCACGGTGGCGCCACCGCGGAAGGGCAAAAGAGAGTATTAGAGAATTATGGAATTACCGAAGAAACCATGGGTGTATCCATTAAGAGTTCAATGGACGTGGTAGAACTAGGGTGTCTTGAAAATCGCCTGCCTGTGTATTTCGACAAGATCGCCTTTGAGGCAGATGGCATAATCGTGGTTAACCGGATCAAGGCCCATACGGCCTTCAAATCGGACATTGAAAGTGGATTGCATAAGATGCTGTCTGTAGGTTTGGGCAATCATAAGGGGGCAAGTTTGGTGCACTATTTAGGAGTGAGGGGCCTTAGGGATTACATGGTTGAATTTGCTAAAGTGGTATTAGAAAAGGCTCCAATTCTCTGCGGCTTAGGTATCCTGGAGAACGCATATGATGATACCTATAAGTTAATTGCGGTTGCACCAGGCAATTTTGAGAAAGTGGACAGGGAACTGCTCATGGAATGTAAAAAGATCTTACCTGTTCTGCCCGTATTAGATATCGACATCCTTATTGTAGAAGAGATGGGGAAGAACATTAGTGGAACTGGAATGGATACCAATATTGTGGGTGGAATCAGTGGATGTAAAGAAGGTGAGTATAGTCCTCCGAAAATAAAGAGAATAATTGTCTTAGATTTAACAAAGGAAACGCGTGGAAATGCATTAGGGATTGGGTTGGCTCACCTAGTTACAAAGAAAGTATATGAAAAGATTGACTTTAACGCTACCTATGCAAATACCATTACTACTACCTTTCTTGATCGAGCAAGAATTCCAATCGTGTGCAATACTGAAGAGGAGGCATTCAATGTAGCCATGAAAACAATCTGGAATTTACCTGGCACGAAGCCGCGTATTATTATCATTCGAAATACCTTAAAATTAGATGAATTATACGTGTCAGAAAACATTTGGGAACAGATCAGAAATCGACCAGATATTAGTCTTGTGGGAGATTGGGAAAACCTCGGCTTTGATATTCATGGCAATCTTACGTTACGGCTTTAATTCTCATCGGCTTCCCCTGACCACCAGGCAGGCAGGATCGATCTTCTTGCCTTTAAAAAACGACTCCACGTTTTCCGCTGCCATCATCAGCCCGCTGATGGTTGCCTCTGGTGTCAACCCAGCATTGTGGGGGGTCAGCACTACATTCGGCAGGGTTGTTACTGGATGGCCAGGGGGAAGGGGTTCTTGGTCATAGACGTCCAGTGCAGCCCCAGCAATCTTTCTCGACCGGAGAGCCTCATAGGGTTCGCCAGGTTCAACCAGGTCCGCTCGAGCGGTATTCACAAAAAAGGCTGTTGGCTTCATCAGATCGAAGTCCTCTTTTTTTAAAAACCCCCGTGTCTCGTCGTTCAACCGGAGATGAAGGCTCACCACGTCGGAGTTTTTCAGCAACTCCTCTCTGGAAACGAAACGCACGCCGCTTTCCTTTGCCCGTTCTCGGGATGGATGAAACGTCCATGCAATCACCTCCATGCCCAGGCCCTTTGCCATCCTCGCCATATGTCTTCCGACAGCTCCCAGACCCAGGAGCCCCAAGACCTTACCGCTGAGCTGAACCATTTCTGTCCTGGGCCAGTTCCCTGAGCGAACCTCCTGATCCAGGTAGGGAATTTTTCGGGCAAGAGACAGAAGGATCGCGATGGTGTGCTCGGCCACGGACAGCGCATTAGCTCCAGGTGTATTGGTAACCGTGATTCCCAGTTCCCGGGCCGATCCCAAATCCACGTTGTCTGTTCCCGTCCCCCAGATGGATATCAACCTCAGGTTTGGGCAAGCAGCGAGAACCTCGTGGGTCAAATGGGTATAGGCCCGGATATTGATAACCACCTCGGAGTCCTTGATCCTTTCCATGAGTTCCTCCTGGGTCTCCGCCTTGCGAGTGTAGATATGAACCTCTCCCAATGTTCTCACCTTGGCCTCTGCCTTTGTTCCTGAAATGGCCTTGGGAAAATCATCTGGAATTGTGATATGATGCGTCATGTTTTGCTGCCTCTGCCTTTCTCAACCCGCATTTCAGCCTCCAAGGACATCACGCAATAAACCTGTCAAGGGGACAATGTACCTCAACGTGACAAAATACGAATCGATGAGATGGTGCCATGAACTGGGGAGCATTACCGGTTTGTTACTATAGTAGCCAATAGTTTAAGGGTGTGAGTATCTTTTTTTTGTTATGCCCGCCCGCTAACGCCAGAGCTAGGTCTCTTCCTTGCTCCATACTTATGTTCCATGGTTCGCTTGATTGTCAAGGCAAAATTTATCCTCTGTGGTATTGCCTGCTTTGTCCTTGACACAACCACCTCTTCGCTATACCCTCGGCATAGGAAAGGGATTTCACTTGATTATCATTTCTCATTGAGTTTCACCTCACAAATGGGGCCCTTTTTAGCTGGCTCCGCAGGGTTTGCAGAGTTCGCCCGCGCTCCACCTAGAGCGTTCTGATACCCTACAACGATCATACAGAAATATGTGGGAAGTCCTTAAGACAGCGCGGAATGTAGCAGAAAACAGCCGCCAGGTGCGGATTGAAAAACAGGCCTTAGTGCGATTTTCCCAGAAATTGCTTGAAGACCGGATCGAGGTGCCACCCTGGAGCTGCCTCTACCACTTTTGTGGCAGAAGTGAAGAGATGGTCTCCTACATTCTGGTCCTGGACAGCCTCAACTTCTGCTTTTGGCCAGAACCAGGAAAGGACACGTGGGAGATCGAATACGAATCGAGGTGGGTTTCTGGCTATTATGCCCTGGCAGCCTCCCTTAAGGAGGCTATTGAGTCAGATGTCCCGATCACCAAGGCCGACTATCTGGCTAAGCTCTCTTTAGACAAATTGAAAGAGATCTTGCGCGGGCGAGGGGAATTGCAGCTCCTTGAACAGCGCCATAAGATCCTTAATGACCTGGGCCGGGTCCTCCTTGAAGAGTACGGTGGGGAGGCTCACAATTTGGTGGCGACTGCAGGAAAATCAGCGATAAATCTGGCCCGGTTATTGGCCGAAAAATTGTCATCCTTCCAGGACGTTGCACAATACCTGGACCATAAGGTATTCTTCTATAAGCGGGCACAAATACTTGCTGCTGACCTCTATGGCGCATTTGATGGTACACAGTGGGGCGGTTTTGTGGATATCGATAAGCTGACCGCCTTTGCCGACTACAAGCTCCCCCAGGTGCTCCGTCATCTGGGGATCTTGCGTTATGCGCAATCCCTGGCCCGAAAGGTGGATCAAAAGATCTTCCTTGGGCAGGGAGGCCCGGAGGAGGTTGAGATCAGGGCCAACACCATCTGGGCGGTTGAGCTGATCCGCAAGGAACTAGAGGGGATGGGAAAGAGCTTGAGGGCGGTCGAGATCGATTGGATCCTATGGAATATGGGTCAGCACAAGGAATTCAAAGCAAGGCCTTATCATCGGACAGTGACTATCTTTTACTGATGTTCTCCTTCGAGATTTTAACACAAGAAGAGGATGCACGGGCTGGCAAGATTGCTACCCCTCATGGCACCATCCAAACCCCCTCGTTCGTTGCTGTTGGCACTCAAGGGACGGTGAACTCTCTATCGGTAGAGGACCTTCGCGAGATCGGAACCGAGCTTATTATCACCAATTCCTACCATCTCCACCTCCGACCTGGCGAAGATGTGATAGAGAGGATGGGAGGGCTCCATCGATTCATGGGGTGGGAAGGGCCATTGATGACCGACTCTGGTGGCTTTCAAATCTTTAGCTTAGGTGCAGCCAAAGAACATGGGGTTGGCAAGATCGCACCCATCTTTCCAGAGGAGAAGGATCGGGGACGGCATTTCACCTCGAAGAAGGGAAGATCCCTGGTGAGGGTCGATGATGATGGGGTGGAATTTGTCTCATATCTGGACGGTTCCCGACATCGGTTCACACCTGAGCGGGTAGTGGAGATAGCGCGAAAGCTCGGTGCAGATATCACCCTGGTGCTGGATCAATGTACCTCACCCCTCCACGACTATGGTTACACCAGGGCGGCAATGGAGCGAACTCATCGCTGGGCCATCCGTGCATTAGGGGAATTCCAGCGTACTTCGGACAAGAGTCAAGCGATCTTTGGAATCGTTCAGGGTGGCGCATACCAAGATCTGAGGGAGCAGAGTGCCACATTCCTGGGAAAACTGGATTTTGACGGCTACGCCATCGGTGGCTCCCTCGGAAACTCTAAGAAACAGATGTGCCAAGTCTTGGAATGGTCCATCCCACCCCTGCCACAAGATAAGCCACGGCATATCTTGGGGATCGGTGAGGTAGAAGACATATTCCAAGTGGTGAAACATGGGATTGATCTCTTTGACTGCATCTTGCCAACGAGGATGGCCAGGACCGGGACGCTCTTTGCTAAAGAGACGAAACGGTTCAGGATACATATCCTTAACGCGCAATTTAAGGATGATCCGCGCCCCATTGATGAAGGGTGCGAGTGCTATACCTGTTGCAATTATTCTAGGGCCTACCTAAGACACCTTTTTATGGCCAAGGAACTTTTGGCCATACGCCTGGCGACCATACATAATTTGTACTTTCTGGAATCATTGATGCGCCAAATCCGCGCTGCAATCAGGCAGAGAAGGCTCTCAGCGCTGGCAAAGGAGTGGCTGTAGTTGGCTATTCCATGTTCATGTATTCAATGGTTGTAGCCGCAGTTATCCCGGATCCACTAAACCCAGAAATAGAGGTCAAGCTCAAGACATCAATAATAACCATTGCAGGAGAATCATCAAGATGCTACATGGAGATAGGAGTGGGGGATTCGTCCCAAGTGGGACATTACCTGCCCTGGATGGAGGCGAAAACTCAAAGCTACAAAAAGTCACTTAACCCCAAAAGGTTGTACAAATTGTGAGACATCTGTATGGTCTCTTCAGGATACTCGGCAGAGAAAGAACACAATTTTTGTATAAAGGAGATTACATATGGATGAACCTATAAAATTGGATGTGATTCAAGGGATTGCCAGGATAACCCTGAACCGGGCCAAGGTCTTTAATGCATTCAGCCTGGATCTGATCCAGTTTCTGGCAGAAAGACTTATAGAGCTCGCTATGGACAGGCTCGTTGTGGGTGTCGTAATTACCGGAGAGGGGAAAGCCTTCTGTGCAGGGGCGGACCTTGGATGGGTAGCAACCTTTGAAAAAAACTATGGTCAGATATTCCACGGACTGGCAGCCAGGTACCATCAGGCCATCCTGGAAATACGCCGCATGCCCAAACCGGTAGTGGCAGCCATTAATGGCATTGCCGCAGGAGGTGGTTTTTCAATGGCCCTCGCCTGCGACTTCAGGGTCATAGAGGCATCCGCCGTATTAAGACAGGCATATACTGCCAACGGGTTGAGCATCGATGGCGGAGGTACATTTACCTTGCCCAGATTAGTAGGGTTGGCGAGGGCAATGGAAATAGCGGCCTTTGACCGTCCAATTGCCGCCGAACAGGCTTTATCCTGGGGTCTTGTCACAGAGGTGGTGCAAGATGGTCAGTCCTTGAAAAGAGCTATTGAATTGGTTGAAGAGATGAAAATTGGCCCTCTGTCCTCTTTTGCGGCCCATAAAAAACTGATAACCGATTCCTTTGACACCTCTTTTGAGGCCCAGCTTGAAAAGGAACGGGAGGCCTTGTCACGGTGCGCTGATCAACCCAATGGACGTGAAGGGATAGCAGCCTTTTTGGAGAAAAGAAGGCCTGTGTATACTTGATTCGATAATGCCTTCGTATAAAGGGAAATTTTCCGGTGGTGATCGCTGTCTCTTTTCAGGAAACCGCCCGACGCACAGGAAGCTTGCTATTCTTATACATAAAGCATATGTTACTCTCAGAGGTTATTTAGGTGATTCCCCGTACGGACATGATCCATTTTTACAGTAATAAAATGCCTAAACAGGCTCGACAAGTACTGGAGACGATCTTATATTATAGCCAAGGATCTTAAGATCAAAAGTTTGTAGGGAGGCTTTAGCATGCCTATCTTTGAATATCATTGTAGGGAGTGCGACAAGGACTTCGAGCTCTTGGTCTTCGGTGACCAGGAAGTGTCTTGCCCCACATGCAAGGGCAACGACGTTAAGAAGCTTCTTTCTACTTTCTGCCATAAGAGCGATGGTGAGTTCTCAAGCGTAAAGGGCGCTTCGTGCAGTTCGTGTAGTGCCACCAGTTGTAAGACCTGCGGTGAATCATAGTGAGGTAATGGGGATGGAATTGTGGAAGGCATCCGGATTGCCCTAAGGTGGAAAAACCCCTTATCCTTGCTGCCTAACGCCAAAGACCTTGACATTACGGTAGGTAAGTTTAGTATGCATTGTGCCAGAACATAAGAAGGCTAAAATAGGAGGCACCATGGAAATCAAGGAGATTGCCTTAGAGGAATTAGATGCCGAGAAATTCATCGCTGAAAAGACTGAAGAGATTTCCTTGATTGTTGGTGATGGTCTGGCTGTCAGTGCCCTCTCAGGCGGTGTTGATTCCGCTGCTGCTACCATACTTGGACACAAGGCATTGGGTGATCGGTTAAAAACATATTTTATTGATAACGGTCTGATGAGAGAGGGGGAGCCTGAGAATATTGTTTCAGTATTCAAAGATCTGGGAGTGACTGTTGAGCTTGTCGACGCCAAGAAAACCTTTTTTGACGCATTAAAAGGCCGCGCCGATCCAGAAGACAAAAGAGAGGCGATTACTCGCGCGTTTTACAGAGACGTGTTTGGTGCCTTAGTGAGAGAGGCTGGTGCAAGATATCTTCTGCAAGGCACTAACTACACCGATATTGAAGAAACCGTTGCCGGAATCAAAAGGCAGCACAATATCCTTGAGCAGCTCGGGATCGATACAGAGGAGATGTATGGATACAAGATTATAGAACCCCTAATCCAACTTCGGAAATCAGCAATCAGAGAGGTCTCTAAGGAACTCTGGCTGCCAGACAAAATATATAACCGACCACCTTTTCCTGGGCCAGCCCTGGCTGCACGAGTAATCGGGGAAGTGACACCCAAACGCGTAGGGATTGTAAGGAAGGCTACCACAATTGTTGAGGAAGAACTATCCTCTAGCGGAGCATTTCAATATCTGGCGATTCTTCATGAGGATAAGGTTACTGGGGTGAGAGAAGGAAAGAGAGATTACGGTTTGCAGATTGAGGTCAGATGTTGGGAGAGCAAGGACGCGAAAACAGGATCACCCACCGAACTTCCTTATGAGGTCTTAGACAGGCTGGCAGAGAGAATTACCACAGAAGTGCCCGGGGTTGTCAGTGTTACCTATAGCATAACCAAGAAACCACCTTCCACTATAGAAGCTGTTTAGATGGTAAAGGCCCCCTCCTCAACGCGGATAACTTAAGCTTGCCATCTGGTTAGCCTTGCCACATAAAAATCTCATGGCAGGTATCATCTCCTCTTGCGATCATGCCATCCTTCACATATGTAATTTTTGGATGATAGCCCCTGAAGTACGCAAATGCTATATCGCACATCCACTGCGTGAGATCTCCCATTCCAAGCTCCTTAAAGGCCTCGTAAATCAAGCACCTCCTGATTACTATCTCGAATTTCTGCCTAGATTCTTCAACCACATCAAATACAACATTGTGACTCTCAAAATCTCTGTATACCGCACTAAACTCCAAGAGGTCGTCCTCGCTGCCAAGGGGCTCAAACCCCCGGAAGAAGACCTGTCCACCTTTCATGAGAACCTCATGCATAATTTCATTCGTTTTTTGAGTTCCAAATCGCCTCTGGACCTCTTTATAGGTAAAAGCGAGGAGCCTAAAATGATTCTTTATCTCTGTCTTCTTCTCTTCAGCATCATCGAGATCTCTGTCGGCTCTATACTTGATCACCAGCGACTTGAAGACAGCAGGAATAACAACCTTCAAGGTAGGGAAAAGGCCTATCTCTTTCTTAAGTACCAAAAAACCAACTCTATACTCCGGTTCAAACATATCATTACCTCACCCTTTCTCGCGGGCGAAGGGCATTCTAAGGATAGTAAGCACTGAATGAGAAACCATTGAACAGGGAGAGATCTAAGCTTATAGAAGCGGGAAAGCTCACTCGCTCATCATGATGATGCTGCTATAGTGGGCTACTACTCCCTCGTTGGTCTGATCAGTATCTGTCAGAACAGCAATTCCTGCAAGACCAGGGGGAGTCCCTCCAAAGAATTGACGAAAGTCTTCAAGTAGATTGCGTTTCTCCCACACCCACCGGCTCGCTCTTTTGCCTCCGCTTTCAACAATCACAACCTTATGATTTCTTGAACCTGGATAGTCAATAACCTCTCCCTTAGAGATGGTGTTTCCCCAGATATAGTCGATCTTGAAGCCACTTGGCTCGACAGCTCCCATTTGAAACCCCAGGGATTTTAAGAATTTTTGAATCTCTGGCGGGCTCCGGGAGGGTTTGGGTGCTGGCCTTCCGAAAATAACCCTAATCCTGGCCGCAGAGTCGTTCCTGTCCTTCTGGCCTTCAATTGCCATGCCCACAACCCTATTGATCTTCCATCGCCATACAAGAACAGGAAATGCCTTGAGATCAACCTCGGGCCTCTTTAGAATAGCCGATGCGCCTCCCACGCTGCTCACCTTGAGAACAGTCCTTTTTCCCTCCTTGCTGAGAGACAGCTTATTCTTGACCGTTCGAAAATAGGTGAGAAGTTCCCATCCCTCAGGCACAGAATCTGATTTCTCTCCCTGCGTAAAACCAATCAATAGGTTCTTGGCCTGTGCCCGAGATGGATCTAAACATGCAAAGAGGATCCCCCACACAATGATACAGATCCAAAGCTTTGTGCACCGTACGTTCAACTGGATTTTCCCCCTCCGTAACCTAATTATTTACCCTCTGGTTCGGATGTCAAGGCAATTTATCTGCCGGATCTTGACCAACAAAAACCGAGATCAAACAAAACAATCAGTCCGCGGCAGGACAGTACTGAGAATGGTGCTCATATGCTTGGTACAAAACAAAATCGAAAATGTGTATACACAGTCTATTCCATGCCATCATTAGTAAGATTGTTGACATAATCTACAACTCAAGCTAGTATTTAAAACCTCCTGCAAAGAAGATGTCGACAAAAGAGATATTTTTTGAGACTTTCCAGTTTCTTTAGGTCTAGTATATGGAAATAAATCCAGACTACATAGCGCCTTGCGGTCTTTACTGTGGTGTATGTGCTATCCTCTATGTAACCCTTGACGATAACTGGAAGTTTAGAGAAAGACTCGTCGGGGTATATAAGGGCAGACTTCCTAATAGTGAGAACCTATCCGCTGAGGACATTCATTGCAAGGGTTGTTTGTCTGCAGAACGGTTTTCCTTCTGCAATCAATGCGCTATAAGAGATTGCACCGCGAAAAAGGGATACGCAGGCTGTCACGAATGCGAGGATTTTCCTTGCAAATTAATAGAAGAGTTTTCCATACCTGTTGGAAAGAAGGTCATACTGCGGGCGATACCCTATTGGCGAGAAAAGGGAACAGAAAAATGGATTAGCGATGAGGAAGCGCGTTATATCTGCCCTGAGTGCGGTCATAAGCTCTTCAGAGGTGCCATGAGGTGTAACAGGTGCAAAGCACCCGTTGACTTAGATTAATACTGCGCACAGCTTCAGCGGATCAGAGCAGTGGTTTTTAATCCCTGTCTGATCTGAGGGCATTCTTATCCACCTTACCCACTGGGGTCAGGGGCAATCTCTCCATGAACTTGATGATCTTGGGGACCTTGTAGGGGGACAGGCACTGCCTGGCAAATGAGAGGATGTCCTGTTTTGTATCCTCCTCATTCCTGTCTTCGTAGCCCTGCTCGAGCTGGACCAGCAGTTTCACCAGCTCGCTCCCAGGCCTTTTTGGGTTGGGGACGCCAATAATGGCGCAAAGTTCTATGGCCGGGTGATCATGGAGTTTCTCCTCAACCTCTTGCGAAAACACCTTGAACCCTCCAACGTTCACCATGTCCTTTGAGCGATCCACAATGGTAAAGTATCCCTCCTCATCCATACGGGCCACATCTCCAGTATAGAGCCACCGCTCACCCTCAAGTTCCCGAATTGCGATCTCCGTCTCCTCCGGTTTATTCAGGTAGCCCTTCATGACCTGAGGTCCCTGCACGATGATCTCGCCCTCTTCACCCACAGGAACCTCTCTTGTTCCGGTCTCCACATCTACCAGCTTCACTCGGGTGCCTTGGACAGGGAGCCCCACCGTGCCAATCTTCTTCTTTCCTCTCCGAGGGTTCATGGTGATGATGGGGCTGGCCTCTGTCATGCCGTAGACCTCAATGAGCTTGTTTGTGCCGATTATCCTCTCCAGTTCCTTGATACCATCCACTGAAAAGGGTGCTGCCCCGGAAATACAAAACTTCAGGTTGGAAAAATCCAGGTTCCGGAATCTTGGCTCCTCCAGAAGCATCATATAGAGAGAAGGGACGTTGACCAAAATGGTCGGACCGCAGCGGGCCATTTCCCTTACGATGTGTTTGGTATCTCTTGGATCAGGAATTAACACCTGGGCACCCCCAGCGGCAAGGGCAACCATGCCCAACATGAGTCCCGCCAAGTGGAAGAAGGGGAAACCGCTGAGGCCGATCTCTTTCCCTTCCTCTGGTTTGATCCATTCATTGATCTGGACCAGGTTGGCTACCAGGCACCGATGGGTCAGCACCGTTCCCTTTGGGGTACCAGTGGTTCCTCCAGTGTACTGAACGAGGCAGTGATCTTCAGGAGCCACCTTTACGTCAGGGGGGTGATCAGGATAGAAACTAAGAATATCCAGGAACCGGATGATCTTCTTTCCAGGCAAGGGAGTCACCTTCCCAGAGGGGATTTTCTTTAAAAGCCGGGCCAAAATCTGCTTGATCTTAGGCAGGAAGTCAAGGATGCCTGTCACAACCACGATTTTCAGGTCGGGCAACTGTTCCGCTACGCGCAAGAGCCGGTGCTCAAATATTGCGTCGAGGGCAATCAAGGCCTTGGCCTTACAGTCGTTCAACTGGTAGACCATCTCGCTAGGGGTGAAGAGAGGTGATATGCCGGAGGCTGCACAGCCGGCCTTGAGAGTGCCCACCTGGGCTATGAGATACTGGGGAATATTGGGCAGGTCAATACCAACCACGTCTCCGGGCCTGCAACCCCATTCAACGAGCGCCCGGGCAAAGCGGTTGGCATGGCCCATGAGCGTTCGATAAGTCATGGTTGTGCCAAAGAAATGGACCGCCGGTCTCTCGGGAAACCTCTTCAAGGTCTCATCAAAACGATCCACAAGGCAAATGTCAGGGATCTGGACATCAGGGCTGACCCCCTGATCGTAAGACCTGAGCCAAGGTCTTTCATCGTAGCTCATGGCAAGGTCCTTGACAGTCCCATCAACTTGGCACTGATTCCCTTCATGATCTCACCGGTCCCGGCTTCCACTGGCTCTCATCCTTCCTGAAAAGCCTGTACTCACCCACGGGCGCGGTAACGAGAATTTCAAGCATATGCTGATCCTACCCATCGTAGAGACCAACGATGGCTATGCTGCATATATTCATGGGAGGGAACCCTCCCAGATTGTGGGTGATGCCATACTTAGGGCTTTCGAGCTGCCGTTCCCCTGCCCTTCCCTGGAACTGTAGGTACATCTCATAGAGCATGCGCAATCCGGATGCGCCAATCGGATGGCCAAAGCACTTTAATCCGCCGTCTATCTGACAGGGTATCTTGCCATCCCGGTTGTAGAACCCATCAAGGACGTCCCGCCAGGCATTGCCTCTTTCGGAAATGTGCAGATCCTCATAGGTGACCAGCTCCGTGATAGAGAAGCAGTCGTGGAGCTCCATCATGCTGATCTCTTCGCGGGGATTCGTAACGCCCGCCTCTTCATAGGCCTTGGTACTGCACCGGTCCGTTGTCATAAAATGATCCCCATCCCACTCATTGTAACCCATCTCCTCGCCATTGCTCAGAGCCAGTTGCAGTGCCTTGACAGTAACCGGATTCTTTATTCCCATGTCTCTGGCCTTTTCCACTGTGGTCACGATAGCGCAGGCCGACCCGTCGCTCACGCCGCAACAGTCAAAGAGCCCCAGCGGATGGGCTATGATAGGAGCGGCCAAAACCTGATCAATGGTTACGGGCTTTCTGAGATGGGCCTTGGGATTGAGCGCCCCGTTCTCATGGCTTTTGACCGAGACCTGAGCCATGGCCCGCTTGAGGTCCTGATCCGGGATACGGTTCTTGGCCGCATACGCTGTTGCGAGCTGGGCAAAGGCGCCCGGCGCTGTCATATTGGGAAACCACAGCCAGCTCAAGGACCCAGCATTGGAGCCCGGGTTGGGGAGCCCGCCGTAGCCGGTGTCTTTGAGTTTTTCCACGCCCAGGGCCAGGCAAATGTCATATGCGCCAGAGGCCACCGCATAAACCGCGCCCCGGAATGCCTCTGTGCCGCTGGCACAGAAGTTTTCGGTCCTCGTGACCGGAATAAAAGGAAGTCGCAAAGTCATAGACAACGGCAGAGCGCTCTTGCCCACGTTGACCTCCTCTATGCAGGTGCCAAGCCAGGCTGCCTGGATTTCTCCGGGATCAATGCCGGCGTCCTCAATACACTCGGTAAAGGCCTCCACCATGAGTTCCTCTCCGCCCACATCCCATCGTTCTCCAAAGCGGGTGCAGCCCATACCTATAATCGCTACCTTGTCTTTAATTCCCGTAGCCATACTCATCCCTCCCCTAAAACTTAAACAGCTTCTCGATAAGCTGGGATTTCATGAGATCTCCTTCAATCTTGAGTTTTCCAGTGGTGAAGGCACTCATGGCATCCAACTCACCCGCAATCAACTTCACAAAATCACGGTCAGCCATCTTGATGGTGGTGGTGGGACCGCTGTGT